>ERZ761594.288-NODE-288-length-17149-cov-5.280742_pt1 | contig 17149 bp, 16 predicted proteins | sample MGYA00511036_ERZ761594 | MGnify/ENA primary metagenome ERZ761594 (study PRJEB28899, sample SAMN03785561) | bioreactor sludge metagenome | biome: EBPR Sludge; feature: EBPR Bioreactor; material: 0.22µm filtered reactor supernatant | place: Saint Lucia: Queensland... | reverse complement strand
TCGATGCCGGGCCGGCTGGACGCGCATTACAGCGCCGAAGACGGCAGCAAGCGGAAGGCTGCGCCGTCGAAGCTTGAGCCGATCCAGATCGGGCAGGCGAAGCCGCCAAAATGGCTGCGGCGGAGCCGCAAGGCGATCGAGGTCTGGAATGAACTCGCGCCGATGCTGGCGAGCCTCAACCTCGTGTCGAACCTCGATGCGATCCCGCTCGGCCGCTATTGCCGCTACGTCGTTGAATGGATCGCCGCCGACCAGTCCGTGCGAAAGGAAGGGACCTGGTACGAGGCGGTCGGCACGAATGGCGAGAAGCTGAAGAAGCGCCATCCTGCGTGGCAGGCGTGTCAGGACCTCGAAAAGATGCTGCGCGAGATCGAGGCGACATTCGGCATGCGGCCCGACGCCCGGTTCAAGATCCTGCGCGATCAGGCTGCCGCACTCGGCGCAGGCGGACTGCCGCTCTTCGATCGCGAGGAAAAGCCCACGAACGAGGCGCCATCCGCGCCGGAGAGGCCCGCCGAGGTTGATCCTGTCGGATTGCTCGCACAGTTCGACTCGATGCCGCCGACCAGGCCGAACTGAGAATGAAGCCCGCGGCGACGTCGGAGGCCGCCATCGTCGCGGCGGCCGGATATCTTCTGTGGCCGGAACCGGGCTGGATAACAGCCTGCGTCGACAGAGGGTGGGAATGGGCGCGCACCATGTGGCGCCGCGCTGCATCACAGCCCGGCGCATGGTTCGACGAGCGCAAGGCTGACGCCGCCGCCGCGCTGTTTCCGAAGGTCTTCCGTCTGACGGAGGATCGTTTCGCGGGTCGACCGTTCCGGCTGGCGCTATGGCAGGATGTGATCGTCCGCCTGCTGATCGGATGGAAGCATTCCGTCGAGGTTCGCGACGACGAATTGTCCGAACCGCGCATCGAGCAGGTCCGGCTGTTTCGCCGGTTGCTCCTCTGGGTGCCGCGCAAAAACGGGAAGAGCGAGTTTCTGGCAGCGTTGGCGCTGCTGTTCTTCATCTTCGACGGCGTTGTCGGCGGTCAAGGGTTTGCCTTCGCCCGCGATGAAAAGCAGGCGAAGGTCGTGTTCGAGAAGATGAAGGCGATGATCGCGATGTCGCCGTCGCTCGGAAACGTCGCCAAGCCGTTCAAGAAATCCATCTGGCTGCCACGGATTCGCGCGCTGTTCGAACTGCTTTCCGGCAAGCCCGAGGGCAAGCACGGACGATCGCCGACCGTCATCGTGGGAGACGAAATGCACGAGTGGGAGACCGCCGATCTCGCCAGCACGCTGCGTCAGGGTACAGGCGCGCGCCTGCAGCCCATCGAACTCTACGCGTCCACCGCGGGCGCGAAGTCGAACGCCACGGGCTGGCAGCTGTGGGAGGAATCGGTAGCGATTCTCGACGGCCGGATCGACGATCCGACCAGTCTCGTCGTCATCTTCTCGATCGACGAGGAAGCGGACTGGACCGACGAGGCGAACTGGCCGATCGCCAATCCATCGCTCGGCATCTCGCCGACGATGCAATCCCTGCGCATCGAGGCCGCGAAGGCGGTCGACAATCCCAGAGCGGAAGCGCATTTCCGCTGTTATCACCTCAATCAGTGGATCGATGCGGTCGTTCGCTGGCTGAGCCTGAAGCAGTGGGACGCATGCGCGCCCGAGCGGGAAGCATGGCGCAAGAGCGTCGAGGATCGCGGCTTGACCGGCCGCCGATGCTTCCTCGCCCTGGACGTGTCGTCGACGCAGGACATCACGGCATTGCTCGCGCTTTTCCCGCCCGACGCGGACAACGATAAATGGGTTGTTCTCTGCCGCTTCTGGGTGCCGGAGGAGACCGCAAAGCGGCGCACGCGGCAGGACAGGGTCTCCTACGAGCGCTGGTTGCAGATCTGCGCGCTTGAGAAGACGCCAGGCGACTACGTCGACCAGAATTTCGTGAAGCGCGGAATCCTCGACTGGCTCGCGCTGTTCGACGTGCAGTCCATTGGCTTCGACCCGTGGAATGCACGCAAGCTGATCAGCGACCTTCAGGCAGAAGGCGTGGATGAGGCGCTGTTCGTCGAGATGCGACAGGGGCATCAGACGCTCGGCGAGCCGACAAAGCAGTTCGAGAATCTGGTCATGAGCGGCCGGCTCGATCACGGGGGCCATCCGGTCCTGCGCTGGATGGCCGGCAACGCGGCGGTGCGCTTCGACGAGAACCTAAATTTCGTGCCGACCAAAAAGCGCAGTGCTGAAAAGATCGATGGCATCGTCGCCGGAGTGATGGCCTGCGGACTTGCCATGGTCCCTGGAGAAGGACCTTCGGTCTACGAAACGCGCGGCATTCTGGAGATCGAGGTTTGACCGAGGGGCAGAAGAGGCGCGGCTTCGACCTCCACGACATCATCGGCCTTGCCGGCGTGGCGCTGGTCACGGCCGGCAGCGCGATGATCTACGTGCCGGCCGGCCTGATCGTCTGCGGTTCGCTTCTGCTTCTCGGCGCAATTCTGGCGGCACGTCGCTCATGAGCCTTTTCGCAAACATGTTCGGTCCACCGACCTATCAGGACGCGGGCTCCTTCTCGTCTCCCGGCGGATGGTTCGTGCGCGCGATCGGCGGCGCGAAGTCGAATACCGGCATCGTGGTCAGCGAATACGGCTCCCTGAAGCTGCCGGTCGTCTACGCCTGCGTGAACCGCATCTCCAATCCGGTGTCGTGGTTCCCGCTGAAGATGTACCGGAGCCGGCCGCAGGGCGGGAAGGAAGTCGTCAAGGGCGGCACGGGCCGTGGCGAGCATCCTTTCGCGGGCCGCATCGGCGTCCGGCCGAACGACCTTATGTCGTCGCGGACGGTGCGAAAGGTGGGGCAGGGCCATGCGCTGCTGTGGGGCAACGGCTATCTGGAGGTCGAGCGGGACGGCCGGGGCCGCGGCGTCGGTCTCTATCCGCTTCTGCCGGATCGGACAGGCCCGGTACGCCGAAACGGCGCGCACTGGTTCGAGACGACGATCGACGGTCGGAAGCACCGTCTCGATTCCGACAACGTCATCCACATCATGGATCAGAGTCAGGACGGCTATGTCGGCATCTCGCAGATCGCCATGGCACGGGAGGCCGTGGCCATGGGTCTCGCGATGGAGACCTTCGGCGGCAAGTTTTTCGCCAACGAGGCGAAGAGCGGCGGTTTCCTGCTGCATCCCGGCCGCCTCGGCCCGCAGGCACACCAGAACCTCGCCGGCAAGAACGGCAAGGACGTCCGCCCGCCGGAAAATCCAGCATCGCGGCTGGATGAGCAAGCCGGTCTCGACAATGCGCATCGGGTGAAGGTGCTCGAAGAGGGCATGAAGTTCGTCCAGACGACGATCCCGCCCGAAGATGCCCAGTTCCTCGGCAGCCGCGAGTTCCAGATCGCAGAGCTTGCGCGGATTTTCGACGTCCCGCTGGTGCTGTTGCAGAGCCACGAGAAAACCACGTCGTGGGGATCGGGCATCGAGCAGCTGATGATCGGTTTCATCCGGCAGACGGTCGGCCCGTGGGTCGACGCGTGGGAGCAGGAACTCAACTGGAAGCTCTTCACCGAAGACGAAAAGGCCGAAGGCTACTACGTCAAGTTCAACATGAACGCCCTGCTGCGCGGCGACATGAAGACACGCGCGGACTTCTACCAGAAGATTTTCGGCGTCGGCGGTTTCTCGCCGAACCGTATCCTCGAACTTGAGGATGAGGACCCGATCGGGTCTGAAGGCGACGAACATTTCGTGCCGGCGAACATGGTCACCCTGAAGCGGGCGACCGATCCGAACTACGCCCCGTCTCCGGCGGGCGGTCCAGCGGCGACGCGGGAACCGGACCCGGAGGAGGATGAGGCGGACGAACGCGCGGAAAGGGACGCGGCATGAAGTATGCGCATATCATCGCGGCCATCTGCGAGGAGCGTTGGGCGATCGAGCCTGCGAAGCTGGAAGCGATCATCGACTTCGTGTCCGATCAGGTCGCCGGCATCAAGTATTCCGCCGAGGAGGTTGAGGCGCGGCTCTCGCAGGCCCGCGACAAGGAAATCGCCCGGCGCGAGGGCGCGGTTGCGATCCTGCCGCTGCATGGCGTCATCTCCAACCGGATGTCGCTGATGGACGATATTTCCGGTGGTACCAGCTCGGAAAAGTTCGGCCGGCAGTTTCAGTCCGCCATCCGCGACGATCAGATCAAGGCCGTCATCGTCGATACGGATTCGCCCGGCGGCGCCGTGAGCGGGACGGATGAACTGTCGGCCATGATGTTCGCGGCGCGCGGAACGAAGCCGATCATCGCGCATGTGAATTCCCGCGCATCGTCGGCGGCATACTGGATCGCGAGCGCGGCCGACGAGATCGTCGTCACGCCGACGGGTTCGGTCGGCTCCATCGGCGTGATAGGCGTTCACACCGATATCAGCGGCGCGATGGAGAAGCAGGGCGTCAGGCGCACCCTGATCTATGCCGGCGAGCGCAAGGTTGACGGTAATCCCTATGCCGCGCTTCCGGACGATGTACGCGAGCGCATTCAGGCGCGCGTGGACACCGCCTACGACATGTTCGTCCGGGCCGTGGCGCGCAACCGCAACGTCAGCCTGACGGCCGTGCGCGATGATTTCGGAAAGGGCGACACGCTCGACGCCGGACCTGCCGTCGCCGCAGGCATGGTGGACCGCATCGCCACGCTGGAGGAGACACTGCAGCGATTTGGCGTCTCCCAGTTCCAGACGCCGGCCAAGCGGCGCGCCACCGCGTTCGAACGCGAGAAGAGGGCGCTCGCACTCTAACCAGTTCCGTCATCGACGGCAGTCATCGCGCTCCAGGGGCCGGCCGGGAGCATGCGCGAACCGTTGTCCGGCACCTATCAGCAACAGGAGAAAACCATGCTGACCAAACGTACCGCCATGTTTGGCGGCTTCATCCTGATGGCCGCGGTTGCCATGATCGCATTCATGGTTCCCGATGCGGCCCACGCTGCATCTCTGCTGGACCACGCGGGGGCCGCCAATGATTTCGCCCGCGACCTCCATGTGCATCTTGCCGAAATCGGCCTGGTTGCCCTGCGGGCAAAGAAGGGTTCCGTCGTCGACAAGATGAAGGCGATCCTGACCAAGGCAGAGGAGGAGGACCGCGATCTCACGTCCGAAGAGCAGACCGAGTATGATGCCCTGAAGGCTGAGAAGGACGGTCTCGATCGTCGGATTGACCGCGCCCAGGCGCTTGCAGACGACGAGGCCGCTCTCAATGCCGTCCTTCCGGCCGTATCGCGCAATGGCAACATCCAGCGTGCCGGCGGCGATCCTGCCGTGCGCGAGTTCGAGAGCGTCGGCGAGTTCATGCACGCCGTTCGTTTCCGCCAGTCCGACCAGCGCCTCGAATTCGTCGAGGGTGTCGGCGCATCCGAGGAAAGCGACGAGCGTCGCGCCGAAATGCGCATGGACAACGACACGTCCGGCGGCTTCATGGTGCCGACGCAGTTCCGGTCGACCATCATGAGCGTGAGCCCGCAGGATGCCCTGGTGCGTCCGCGCGCGAATGTCATCCCGGCGGGCAGCCCGCCCGACGCAGGCATCACCATGCCGGCGCTCGACCAGAGCGGCACCAACCCCGCCAACATGTTCGGCGGCATGTCCTTCAGCTGGATCGAGGAAGGCGGCGACAAGCCTGAAACCGATGCCGGTCTGAGGGGCGTCACGCTGACCCCGCACGAGATTGCCGGTCACGTCGTCGTCACCGACAAGCTCCTGCGCAACTGGCAGGCATCAGGTACCTTCCTTGAAGGCCTGATGCGCGGCGGCGTCGCGGCGGCGGAGGACTATGCGTTCCTTCGCGGCAGCGGCAACGGACAGCCTCTCGGGGCGCTTAATGCGTCGGCGACGAAGTTCGTCAATCGCGCCGTGTCGAACCAGGTCAGCTACACCGATCTGGTGAACATGGTCGCGGTGCTCCTGATGCGCGGCGGTAGCCCGGTCTGGTCGATCCCGCAGGGCGCTCTGCCGCAGATCGCCAAGCTGAAGGACGAGAACGGCAACTACATCTGGATCGCCAATGCTCGCGACGGCTTCGCCGGCACGCTGCTCGGCTATCCGGTGCGTTGGAACAACCGCGCTCCGGCCCTCGGATCGAAGGGCGACGTTCTGCTCGCCGACTGGTCCTACTACCTGATCAAGGATGGCTCCGGCCCGTTCGTGGCGGCGTCGGAACACGTCAAGTTCCTCCAGAACAAGACCGTGATCAAAATCTTCTGGAACGTCGACGGCGCGCCCTGGCTGCACGCTCCGATCAAGGAAGAGAACGGCTACGAGGTCTCGCCCTTCATCGGTCTCGACGTCCCGTCCTGATAAGGTCGACGCAACGGGTCGGCTCCGGCCGGCCCGATCCCCTTCGTCTCAACCCTGACATGAAAGGAGATCGCCATGCGCGACCTCGCCAATCATCTCACCTTCAAGCGCGCGATCAGCCCGCAGGCAGCGCGCACCGACAACACGCCGATCGTCTCGCAGATCATCGATCTCGCCGGCTTTCAGAGCATGTGCTTCGCGATCAATATCGGCGCGAACACGGACACCAACGCCACGTTCGCGGTTCTCGTCGAGCATGGCGATGCGGCCAACCTGTCCGACGCCGCGCCGGTTCCGGATGCGCAACTCACCGGTACGGAAGCGCAGGCGAGCTTTACCGCAGCAGACGACGACAACTCGACGCGCAAAATCGGCTATGTCGGCCCGAAGCGCTATGTGAGGCTGACGATCACGCCGGCTGGCAACGATAGCGGCAACATCTTCGTCGACGCGCTCGCCGTGTTCTCGGGCGCTCGCTACTGGCCTGCGGCCTGATCGGCGCTCCTGCTGATGTCCGCCTCATGAAGGAGGCGGACGCTTCCTCTCCTCGAAATCTGGAGCAGTTCCATGACGAAAGCACTGACGGTACTCGCGGAATGCGTAGACAACCGCAACGGTAACCGTTTCCGGCCGGGTGACGTGTTCGAGCCTGCCCCAACCCCGGATCAGGCCAAGCGTCTGGTCAAGGCCGGCTGTCTGCCCGAAGCCGCGATTGCGGTGGCCGTCGAGGCCGACGCCGAGGCGGAAAAGGCCGCCGAGAAGAAGGCTGCCGACGATCTCGCCGCACAGGCGAAAGCCGAGGCGGACGCCAAGGCCGAAGCCAAGAAGGCCGGCGAAAAGAAGGCCTGACATGCGCGTCCGCGTGGTCATCCCGCCCGATCCGATCGTGCAGCCGGAAGATATCTCCGGCGTCACGGCCGGCGACGAAGCCGTTGCGGCCCTGATAGGGGCGGTGACGGAGGAGATCGACGGTCCATCGGGCTGGGTCGGCCGCGCGTTCGGGCCGCAGACGCTCGAACTGTCGGCGGCGTGCTGGGGCGACCGGTCGATCCGGCTGCCCTGTCCGCCGATCATCGAAATCGACGGCGTGACCTATACCGATCCGGAAAGCGTCGAGCAGACGGTCGACAGTGGTGACTATGCCCTTGACGGCGATCTGCTGTGGTTCCGCCCGTCGTGGTCGGCCCCGGCGCTCGGCTGCGTGCCGTGGCCGATCAAGGTCACCTATCAGGCCGGGTATGACGACGACACGACCGGTCCAGTCCCCGAGCGCGCGCGGCAGGCCATCATCCTGTCGGTGCAGCATCTGCGCTCGCTCAACGTGCCAAGCCTCTATCTGAAGGCCGACGAGGTCGAGGGCATCGGGCGCAAGGAATTCACGCTCTCGGATCAGGCGACGAAGATCATCGAGCAGACGACCGGGCGACTGCTTTCGACCTTGAGGATTTACCGATGACGCCGGCAGAAGCCATCCGTTCGCTCGACGGGCAGTTGCAGGAGCATGGCTCGACGCTGGTCCTGAAGCGCGGGACCAATCCGGCCGCGCCGTCCGCCAGCGTCACGATCAAGGGCTTCGACGGCCGGGAAATCCCGAAGGAACTCGTCGGCATGGCGAAGCAGGGCGACAGCGTCATCATCACGTCGCCGACATCGCTCGGAGCGTTCGGAGAGCCGAAAGCCGGCGACTGGTGCGATTTCACGGGGCGCACGCGGAGCATCATCTTTGTCCGCCGCCGCGAGCTTGCTGACGTTCTGGTGCGGCTCGAACTTCTGGTGCGTGGCTGATGGCGAAGCTCGAGACGTTCGACCGGGACTTGCGTCTTGCGATTGCGGACGTCGAGCCCGACCGGATCAACGCGGCGCTGGCGAAGTTCGCGCGCGAGGAGCTGGAGCGCGTCATCCAGCGCGGCGAAGGCAGCCCGGCTTACAAGCGCTACGTCAATCAGATCGAGGGTGCGCCGGAAACGAGCGTAAAGGCTCCAGGACCGATCATCTATCAGTTCGTCTGGTGGAAGCCAGTGATCCTTTTCGCGCTGGCAGAACTGCAGAAGCGTAGCCCGCGCAAGAGCGGTCGCTTTGCATCGTCCTTCATCGTGATCAGCGGCGGCAAGATCGTTCTCGACTTCGACGACATCGACGCGGACGCCGAGGTGATCGTGACCAACTTCCAGCCATATGTTCGCAAGGCGGAGGCTGGCCTTCTGAACGTGCCGCGTCGCCGCATCTTCGACGGGACCAAGAGGCTGATCAACAGCCGCTACAACGAGGTCGTGACGGCGGAAACGCGCTTCCTCAACATCTCCCCCGGCCTGCACCCGCAAATCCCGTACATCCTGAAGGGCGGCGCAGGGCTTCGCGCGGCCTCGCAGTCCAGACGGTCGAGCGCCTTCCGCTCCGGCCGCCGCTTCCTTGCGCCGCGCAAGGATACTGCCGCTGGACAGGCGCTCACCTATCCATCCATCGTGCTCAACCTGAACCGCTGATCCATGTCGAGCCCTGCGGCCTTCACCGGCATCGAGACCTATCTCCGGACGAACTGGACGGCGACGCCGATCTACTTCGAGAACGAGACGTGGGACATCACGCCTTCGCCCGCGCACTTTCTCTACGTCGAGGTGTTCGGCGACTTCTACGATCAGGCGTCGATCGGCGCCGATCCGCAGGACGCGAACCTCTTCCGCGAAAACGGTCAGGTCTACGTCCATGTCATGACGCTGCGCGGCATCGGCACCGGGCAGGCGCGGACCTACGCCAAGCAGATCGTCGATCTCTTCAGGGGCAACGAAGAGGCGGGCGTCCGGCCGCGCGGCATGTCGATCGGCGCGGGCGAGCCCGGCGAGCAGGACGGGAACTACTTCCGCATGACAGTGACAATCGATTGGGAAAGGGATGACTGATGGCCATCGTCGCGCAAGCCTTCAACACGCTTCGTCGCCGGTGGGTGGCGGGCGAGCCTGTCACCGAGGCCGACGACCTGACGCCTCACACCTTCGATGATCTCGCCGAGCGCGGTTTCATCGAGCAGCCCAAACAGGCGGCACGGGAGCCGTCGCCGAAGAAGCCCAGGAAGTAGCTCCCGCCTCCACCTTCAACGCCTGCCTGACCGTCCAGCGCATGTCTGGCGGCTCTTTCGCCATGGAGAAAAGACATGACTGATTCCAATCGCCTTCGCCTTACCGCCATCAGGGAGGCGACGCTCGGCGTCACGCCGTCGCCCACGCCGCGAATGCGCACCGCGCGCATTCTCAGCGAGACACTGGCCTATTCGCCGACGTTCGTGGACTCGGAAGAGCTGCGCGACGATCGCATGAACTCCGATCCGATCAAGGTCAACGAGACGGTCGGCGGCGCGATCCAGTTCGAGTTCTCATATCCGGTCGACAACAGCGTCGCCAGCGAGTTCCTTCGTTCGCTCGCCTACAATCCATGGTCGAACACGCCGACGCGCGACAACGATGGCGTTGCCGACAGTGCGATCACCGATGTCACGGCGTCGAGCGATACCTACACCGTCGCGTCTGGCGCTGCCTTCGCCGAGGGGCAACTCGTGCGCGCGACCGGTTTCGGCGCCGCCGGCAACAATGGCGTGTTCCGCGCGCAATCGGGCTCCGGCGCGACCGCTGTCGTCGCACCTTCCTCGCCGGGTCTTGCCGACGAGGCCGCTCCGGCCGCTGCCGCCCGCCTGAAGGTCGTCGGCTTCGAGGGCGCTTCCGGCGACATCACGGCGCTCGCCGACGGCCTCGGGTCGACGGCGCTCGACTTCACCACGCTTGGCATCGTGCCGGGCATGTGGGTGAAGATCGGCGGCGCGGCTGACGCCAGCACCTTCGCGTTTCTGGTGTCTGCCGGTGCGCAGGCCCGAAGCGGAGCGTGGGCGCGCGTCGTTGCGGTTTCGGCGACCAAGCTGACGCTCGACAACCTGCCTTCCGGTTGGACGACGGACAGCGGCACGTCGAAGACCATCCGCGTCTTCTTCGGCGATCAGATCAAGAATGGCGTCACCCGCTCTTCGCTGACCATCGAGAAGGGCTTCATGGGGCAGGCCGTGCCGACCTATGTCGCCATGCGCGGCATGGTGGTCGGTCAGGGTGATTTCAACATCACGACCGAGCAGAAGATCACCGGCAGCTTCACCCTGCAAGGCACGACGGGCTCGCAGGACACGACGTCTCTCGACGCCACCCCGGACGCGGCCCCGGGCAATCCGATCATGGCGGCGAACGTCAATGTCGGCCGGATCGCGGAATCCGGCGTCGCCATGTCGGCGCCGAACTGGGTCCGGAGCCTGACGATCAGCATCAACAACAACCTGCGGGCGATCACTGCGGCGGACAGCATGGGCTCCGTCGACATAGGCGCAGGCGAGGTGGCGGTGACCGGGACGCTGGAGACCTATTTCGGGTCGAACGCGCTCTACGCGAAGCTGCTCGCCGGCACGGTCGGCAACATCAACTCCCGCGTCGTGAAGGACGCTCAGGCCGTCATCTTCGCGGTGCCGCGCGCGACGTTCACCGGCGGCAATCCATCTGCCGGCGGCAAGAACCAGGACGTCATGCTGCCGATGGAGTTCCGGGCGTCGAAGGACACGCTGACCGCCGCACATTTCATCATCGACCGCCTCGAATACGTCGAGGCGTGACCGCCGTTCCGCCGACACGGAACGAGTTACGCGCGTAAGTGCGGCGGCGTTGTCGGGCGTCGCCGCATCCCTTCCGACAAAGGATTTCTTCCATGACCATCAAGCTTTCCTCCCTCAAGGTCGATCTTGAGCGCGAGAAGACCGGCGACTGGATTCCCTATCCCGAATGGCCAGGCGTCGAGTTCAACGTGTCGTCGATACACCTGCCCGACTTCGTCAACGCGCAGGACAGCATGCAGAAGCGCCTGCGCAAGGCCTATAAGGGCGTTCGCGTCCCGGCACAGGTCTTGCAGCCGGAGCTGGGCAAGCTGCTCGCCCGGCATATCCTCCACGACTGGAAGGGCCTCGACGAAGTCTACTCGCCGGAGCGGGCGCGCGAAATTCTTTCCGACTACGCATTTCGCGACGTGGTCGACGCCGTGCTCTACTGCGCCTCCATGATCGGGCAGAGCGACGCCGAGTTTCTGGAGGACGAGGGAAAAAAGTCCGTGCCCAACTCCGCTGGAGAGCCGAAGGCGCAAGGCAGGCCGACTGGCTGACGAAGCTCGCGGAGGAATTTCCCGGCGAGACGCCGGAAACGGACGCCGCCGCGATGCCGGAGGATGCCGAGCCGGAGGAATGGCACGGCCTTCTCTGGCGGGCATGGGAAGCGCTTCGCTATGACCGTCCCTACCTCGCCATGGGCGGGGAAATGCCGGTCAGCTTCGCCTCGATCAACGCCTATGCGCAGCGCCACGGCATAGAGGGGCAGGATTTCGACGAGTTCCTCTTTCTGTTCAAGGAAATCGACGATGAATGGCTCGCCATCTGCGTCGAGCGCGAGAAGGAACGGCAGGCGCGGGAAGAGGCGAAGCGGAAGCGGTGATCATCCGTCCGCCGGATGTTTTTTGGGCTTCGCCGGCTCTTTCTGGAAGACAATGCCGCACCCCTTCCGGGTCGAGGCATCTTCGATGGCCTGCATCTCCCCCTTAAGTCTCGCCACCTCCGCCGCCTGCGCACCGTCTCCCTGCGTGAAGAACAGGGCTGGCCAGAACAGAACAAGCCCGACGGTCATTGCGGCGGCGTCCTGGCCGGCCTTCTTGTTCTGCATGCCCGCCGCCGTCTGTGCGCGGGCTGACACATTGGTCGCTTCCCGCGCCAGCTGCTGACACGAAAGATTCTCGTAAAGCACCGGAGAAACGTAGGCTGCGGAGATATTCTCCGCCCGTGACGCGCACCCGGCAAGAATAGTGGCAATCGCCGCCACTGCAACGTGACTGGTCTTCATGATTTCCCCTCCATCCCGACAACCATGAAATCATCCGGCGTCTCAATTGTCGAGTGCCGGCAAGTCGCGAAACCTCGGATATTCCAATGACCGTCAAACTCAGCGCCCTGCGCGTCAGCGCCGACATGGACGCCGCCGGCTTCACGGCCGGCGCGCGCTCGCTCGAACAGTCGAGCGCGCGCGCCGGCGCGGCCGTGACGGGCCTCGGGCAGACGGTCCGGCAGACGGACACGAAGGTCAGCCAGGCCGGCGACAGCATCCACAAGCTGTCGATGCAGTATGTCGCGGGCTATGCCAGCCAGGCGAAATACGAGCAGGGGCTGCGCCGCATCGATGCTGCGCTCGACAAGGGCGCGATCAGCGCGGCGCAGGCCCAGAACCTCATCGCGGGCATGACGCAGAAGCTGGCATTCGCCGGCAACGCAGCCGAACTTGCCGCGCGGGGCCAGACGCAGCTCGCCGGCATCGTCGCCACGGTCAACCGCAATCTGGAAGTCGAGACAGGTCAGATCGACCTGAACACCGCCGCGCTCGTCCGGAACAGCAAGGCCGCAAAGGCGGCGCAGGCCGCGAACGACAATGCCGCGTCGTACCGCCGTCGCAACCTGACCTATCAGCTCTTCGACGTCGGCCAGATGGCCGCGCTTGGCCAAAATCCCGCGATGCTGCTCATGCAGCAGGGACCGCAGATCGCGCAAATCTATGCCGGTCAGGGTGGCGTCAATGCCGCGTTCAAAGACCTGTCGTCGATCCTCGGTGGCATCGCAACAAAGTTTGGGCCGATCGCGCTCGGCGCGGCCGTCGTCGCTGGCGGCATCGCCATGCTGCGCAGCGAGATCGAGGATGCGACCGGCGTCGCCGTCAGCTTCACCGACGTCGCGCTGGCCATGGTGCAGGTTCCCGGCCGCGCAATCTACGACTATCTGCAGCCTGCCATCGCGGAGATCGCGCCATGGTTCGAGGCCGCATGGGATCTGGCGATCAGCGCGTTCAGTTCGTTCGTCAACAATACGATCGCCGCTTTCGGCGTCACCTATCAGACGATCAAACTCGGCGCTGCCAATATCGGCCCGCTTTTCGTGGCGGCCGGCGAGGCGGCGGCGAACGGATTCATCGCCGGCATCAACTGGATGGTCCGGAAGACGATCGAGGGCATCAACGCCATCATTTCGTCGATCAAGGGCTTTGCCGATCTGGTCGGCGCCGACAAGGCGGCCGAATGGTTCGGCTTCGACCTGAGCAAGGTCGGACTCGATCCGGACAAGTTCAAGCTCGATCCAATCGACATCGACGGCAAGGACACTCTCGCCGAGCTGACCAGAAACTGGGAGCAGTACCAGAAGACGGTCGAGGATATCGTCGGCAAGGACTATGCGAAGGCCATCTTCGACGCCATTGCCGGACAGGCCGCCCAGAATGCCAGGGACCGGATAGCCGGCACGGAAGAGGCCCTGAAAAAGGCCGCCGCCGCCGCCGCAGAACTGAAGCGCCAGTTCGATGCGTTCGAGGGCCGCGCCGACAACCTGCTGGAGCAGTATTTCCCCGGCGAGGCTGCGCGTCGCGAGGCTGAGGAGCTTATCGGCCTTCTCGACCGGTTCGGCGAGAAGCTGGACGGTTTCCAGCGCGCCGCCGTCGAAGCCCGCGTCGACGAGCTGTTTCTCGCCTCTGCGCTCGGCGTGCGCGACCTCGGCAAGGAGACGGACAAGACCGCCGACAAGTTCGGCAAGCTGAAGGACAAGGGCAAGGAGACGGCCGAAGCCCTGAAGGACGGTTTCGCCGGCTTCCTTGAGGACCTGTTCACCGGTCGCGATCTGCTGGAATCGCTTGTCAGCCTCGGCGCTAGACTGGCGTCGATGAATTTCGACAACGTTGCCGAAGGCCTGTCGAACTGGATGAGCGGCAAGGGCTTCACGCTCGACGCGCCGTCGACGAAGGTGAATATCCCGGCCGCGCGCGCCATGGGGCAGGAGATCGGCAAGGCGATCGTGCCTGCGATCACGACCGTTGCGGAAGGTCCCGTGTGGGAACGGCAGGGCCGTGGTGGCACGCCCGGCATGCCCGCCGCGATCCAGACGGGCAAGGCGATGGCGCAGGGCGTCGTGCCGGTACTGGAGCGCGGTATCGACGCCGGGCTCCAGACCTACGCCGCCGCCATCCGGAAGATCGAGAGCGGCAGCTATGCTGGAAACTACGGGGCAATGGGGCCTGTCGTCGGCAGCGGCCGCTATGCCGGCGACCGGGCCTATGGCGCCTATCAGGTCATGGGCGGGAACATCGCCTCGTGGACGAGGGAAGTCACCGGCACGGCAGCTTCGATCAAGCAGTTCCTCGGCGACAGGGGACTGCAAGATCAGGTGTTCTACACCAAGTTCGGGCAGGCGCTTGCCAAGTTCGGAAACGTGTCCGACGCCGTGTCCGTCTGGTTCACGGGCCAGCCGGCGAATGCCTCGACGCTCTCCCGCAGCGACGGCTTCAATACGAACGCGCAGTATATCTCCAAGTTCAACGCTGCGATGTCTGGTCTTCCCGATGCGGTGCGAACCGGCGCGACGGTCGGCACGGCGAAGGGCGCGCAGGAAGGCACATTCGACGCCTGGGCCGGCCTGCGTGAGGTTTCGACCGGAAAGCAGGGCGCTTCTGGCGGCGTCGGCTCCGGCTTCGGACAGACGGCGCTCGGTCTCCTGAGCGCAGGCCTCGGCGGTTTCTCGACGGGATACCAGTCGGCCAGTCCGCTGATGGGCGCGCTTGGCGGCGCGGTGCAGGGTTTCGGCGCCGGCATGCAGATGACGGCCGTGCTCGGCTCGATCGCCGGACCTATCGGCGCGGTCGTCGGCGGCATCGCCGGCCTGATCGGCGGGCTGATGGGCGCGCGGGCCAAGCTGAAGGCCGCGAAGCGCGAACTCGAAAAGCAGATGAACGCGATCAACAACCTGCTCGCTGTCGGCGAGGGCAGGGGTATCGGCGTTCTCCAGAAGCAGCTTTCGGACTATCTCGGCGAGATCGACAAGGCGGTTTCGCTGGCGTGGAAGGCGCGCAACTTCGACCTCGTCGACCGTTTGCACCAGTCGTGGAACACGATGTTCCTCAGGCTGCGCCGGGACTTCTACGACGCCCTGCCGGGCCAGCTTGAGGCCTATTCCTCGGGCTACGGCACGGACAGCCCGCTCTATCAGGGCTCGAAGGCAATGCGCGATCTCCGCGAGGAGCTGCGCACCATGCTCGCCGACGTCGCCTACTTCACCGAGGAGACGATCAACAAGATCGACCGCGCATCCGTGTCGGCCGAAGAGGCGGCGCGGCTGGAGGCCGAACTTCGGGAGATGGGCGACCGCGACATGGCCGCCGCGACCGAAGCCGCGAAGCGCATGATCCTCGCCTTCATCGGCGGCCGGCAGGAGTTCACCGAGTACGAAAGCGCGGTGCAGGCCGTGCAGGGCGCGGTGAAGGCCGCGCAGACGGCGCTGGAAGAACTCGGCATGTCGGCCTTTGCCGCTGCGGAAGCGCTGGACAAGCAGCTCAACGCAGCGCTGGCGAAGCTGCGTTCGGCCTTCCTCGACGACATTTCGGCGTCGCTCTACGAGCTTTCGGACCTCGGCTACTTCAACGACCTGCTCGATGCCCAGAAGCGGTACAATGACCGGCTTCGCGATGCGGCGGCGCTCGGATTGTCGGCCGACCTCGCGAACCGGGAACTGGCGCTCTCGCTGCGCAACATCGTCAAGGAAGCAAAACTTACAGACGACCAGATCAGGCAGCTTGCCGCCGCCATGCCGGAGCTTTCCGCCTCGCTGATGGGCCTGATCGGCATGGGCGAGGGCGGCGACACGGCACAGGCGCTGGCCGACGCGCAGGCGAAGGTCGAGGACGCCAAGGCCGCGCTGCGCTCGGCTTACGAGAAAGAGCGTTCGGAGATCGAGAGCACGATCTCGCGGCTAAAATCGTTCACCGAGGGCATCCGGAATTTCCGGGACAGCCTGAAGCTGGACAAGCAGCTTTCGCCCTACTCGCCATACGAGCGGCTGATGGAGGCGCAGCGGCAGTTCAACGAGGTGTCCGCCAAGGCGCTTGCCGGCGACGAGACGGCGCAGGGCAGGCTGGAAGAGGTCAGCCGGGCCTATCTGGAAGAGGCGCGCAGCTACTACGCATCGTCGGAAGCCTATTTCCAGATCTTCGAACAGGTTGATGCGACGCTGGAACAGGCGCTCGCCAAAGCCTCGTCGCAGCTCTCGGCAGCGGAGAAGCAGCTTTCCGCGCTGGAAAAACAGGTCGGCAAGCTGATCGACATCGACGACGGCGTGAAGAGCGTGGGCGCAGCCATCGCCGACCTGAAGGCCGCGCAGGCGGCGGAAGCGAGCGCGCAGGCGGCAGACGACGCCTATAAGAACACCGTGTTTCAGGAGATGCTGGCGGTGCTCAAGGCGCAGCTGGCGGCACAGAACGCGGCGGCCGTGGCGCAACAGCAGGCGGCGACCGCCTCGACCGCGAACTACTCGTCGACCGATCCGGTGGCGAACCTCTATCGCTCCATCCTCAAGCGCGAGCCGGACCCTGTCGGCTACGCCTTCTACAGCGGCAACCTCAATGCCGGCCTGACGACGCTGGCGGGGATCGAGGCGGACATGAAGAAGCACGCGGCGGGCATGGCGTCGGGCGGATGGGTGACGGGCGGCGTTCCCGGCATGGACAGCGTCCTGAAAAGGCTGATGCCCGGCGAGTTCGTCATGCCGGCGGCGCAGGCGCAGCGGTATCGCCCGGAGATCGAGGCGATGCGCGGCGGCTGGTATGCCGCGAACGACAATTCGGCCGTGGTCAAGGCCATCCAGGCCATGCAGCGTCAGTTCGCCGACATGTTGCAGAGGCTGATCCAGATCGAGGCGATGTCCGGCCGCGAGAACGTGCAGGCGACACTTG
>ERZ761594.287-NODE-287-length-17304-cov-5.435330_pt1 | contig 17304 bp, 14 predicted proteins | sample MGYA00511036_ERZ761594 | MGnify/ENA primary metagenome ERZ761594 (study PRJEB28899, sample SAMN03785561) | bioreactor sludge metagenome | biome: EBPR Sludge; feature: EBPR Bioreactor; material: 0.22µm filtered reactor supernatant | place: Saint Lucia: Queensland... | reverse complement strand
CGGGTACCCGGATTCGTTGGTGCTGATCCCGCGATACCAGGAGCCACCGGCAGCCGCGATTCGCGTGTAAAGGCGAACATTGCAGGCGGTGACGCTGCCGCTGTAGTCGAAGAAGGTGCGAATCCGACCGCCGGGGACATGGCAGATAAAACCGTCAGTGGCGGATACCGGGGCAGAACCGGCGAGGTGATTCGCGGCAACTACCTCAATAAGTTCATCTTGAGGAATTCGGGTAATAGCCATCGTACCCCCGCAATCGCGATGATAGGAAGGGAGGGGCCGAAGCCCCTCCCATTACGGAATGAGGTCGATGTAAACCGTGATCTTGGCCGTGTCGATGGTGCCCGTGATGTCCAACATGAAGTAGTCGGATAGCACGTCGGACACCGACACGTTCGCCGTTTCGGCGATGCCCGGATAGACGTTGAGCGTGAACCCGCCGTCACCCGTCTTTGCGGCGGAGGCGATGATCGTGCCGTTCGCCTCGCCGGTGAGCACGTTGTACTCCTTGAAGGTGAAGGTCAGGGAAACCGTCCCCGTATCTTCAAGGTCGATGTGCGCGTTGAAGCCCTTGCAGCCAAGAGCCGAGAAGAAGGCCGGGTAGTCGGTCCCCTCTGCGGGGAGCGCCGTCCAGACCGTAGACGTATTGCCGAGCGGCACGAGCCGCGTCTTGTACGGAGCGCAAACACTCATCGCATCACCTATAGGTTATCGACCTGATGGGTCGCGATGTGGGCGAACACGGCGTCGATATTCCGTGCTGACCACCGGCAATGCGGGCAGGATCGCGGCTCGCGCATGGACGGGTCTTCCCAGTAGAGGTACCCGATCTTCTTGAGCGTCGCTTCGGTCTCGTGGTCCAGGCAAAGGTACACACCCGCCTCGAACTTCGCGTACTTGTCGAGTTGAGCGTCCTGCCCATTGACCTTCACCAAGATCGCCTCTTGGGGATAGGCAATGTTGTAGACCGCCTTCGGCGTGTAATGCGCCTCGGTGCCCATCTCGTCCTGCACGTCGGGCTCAACCGCTTCCACGGCCAAGTCCTCTTGAACGTCCGTATCAGGTTCCAGTACCGCTGCTTGTCCCCGGACCATTCCTGCCCACCTTCGATAGGAGGGGGCTAGATGCCCCCTCCGCTACGGACTACCAAGCGCCCTTGCTGTAGAGGTCGAGGTTGGTCGCGATGTTCCGGATGCGGAACTGCGAGTGCTCGGCCTTCACGCGGAAGGAGTAGTCGGCGCTGACCGCCTGCCACTCGTACTCACCGCTCGCCGGGAGGTCGGAGAAGTGCCAGTCGAGCCCGACGTAGGGCACAAGCTCCAGCATGTCGAAATTCACGCCCCAGATTTCCCCCTCGGGGAACTCCGGCACGACCATGATGTTGACTTCGCCCACGTCGAGCATGAGCGAGTTCAGGCGGAAGTCCACGCTGTTCGCGGTGTGGGTGAACTCGCGGAGCGGCGCAACCCGGCGACCGAGCGCCCGCTTCATGTTCATCGACATCACGAGGGTGAGCGCGACTTCATCCTCAACGTCGTACCACGCGGCAGACGCGAGGTTGTCGATGTCCCAGATGGAGACCGGCTGCTGGCTCTTGTTCGTCACGTGGGTCGTCACGAACTCGCGCCATCCGCCCATCATGCCCGGCGTGCGCGGCGTGGTGCTGTTACTCGCCGCCTGCCGACCGCCGTAGAGGACCGCCTTTTGGAGCATGTACTTCTGGTTTGCCGCCTCTTCGCGGATCAGTTCCGCCATCTTCTTCGGCGACAGGTTCTCCCAGTCCGGCGTCGCAAGCTGCGCCTTGTCAGCGTTGATCGAACCGCCGAACCGCTGGAACTGGTTGTAGACGAACTGACCGGCGTAGGTCGGCGACTGAACGTGATCGACACCGTACGGGATTGCCGTGCCGATGATCTCAATGGTCACGCCGGACGCATGGTTCGCGGCGGACGTTCCGCCCTGCGCGCCCTTGACGCCGGAGATGACATCGCCGCTCGCGGGCATGTCTGCCGAGAGCCAGAAGATTTCGTCATTGGTCGTGGAGTCGATGGCCCGGAGGACCATGTACTGTTGAAGGATCGCGCCGTCGCCGGTCGCCACGGTGAGCGACGTTGCGCCAGAGGTGTAGGACGCGCCGAACGTGGTCGCGAGCGGGCGGCGGAACTTCTGCCCCCACTCGATCTTGACCTGATTCGCGGCCTCCGCCTTCTTCACCTTGTTCAAGAACGCGGTGCGGCGAGGCTCCAGCGCGCGGAAGAACTTATCGACGTGCCGCTGCAAATGCCCGGTGGCGGCGTCACCCTGGATCACACCGCCAGAGCCGGACGCAAGCGGCGTCAACGTCTGCGGGCGAATAGCCGTTCCTGCCATCGTCGTCTATCTCCTAGACGGTCCTAGGATGCGCGTCGCTGTTCGCGAATCGCGCGCTGTGCCCGGAGAATGTCGAGCACCTGATCCGTGGAACCGTCCTGGTATCGCTGTCGCGGAGGCGGTGCCCCGCGCGACCCACTCGTTCGGTCGGCACCAGTCAGTTGACGCCGCTGAGCCTGACGCCCGCGCTTCAACTGCTGCTGTTCGGCTTCGATCTGGCTGAGGCGCTGGTTGAGCGCGTTGTTCTTCGCGGCCAACGCCTGCGCGATCTGCGGCACACGATCAGCGGGGAGCCCGGCGAGAATCGCCCGGTCCTCTGCCGTCAGGCCCGTGGACTGCGCTACCTGATCGAGCCACTGTCCCTGATACGCCTGCCCAATCAACTGCTGAGCGGCCTGGGTGATCTGCTGGATTTGGTTCCGGTAGAACCCGACGAGGTGAGCCGACGCCCGATCCCAGTCCGGCATCTGCGACGCCTGCTGGTAAACGGCCTGTTCCTCTTGCCGCCATGCGTTCTGCGCATTCTGAATCGCTTGAAGCTGGCGCTCCTGGGCGAATCGGTCGCGCTCCTGGATGGTCTGGTCCCGCTCGGCAATGAGCCGGTCCCGTTCCGCCTGGAGTTCCGCGAGGCGGTCTACCTCGTCTTGATCGGTGGCTCCCAGGTCGGCTCCGTCGTCACCGTCCTCCGACAACTCATCCTCGGGCGATGCCAGGGCCGCAAGCTCATCGAGGGGAACGAGATCGTCGCCCTCGTCCTCTGAGGTCGCGGAATAGTCATCGGCCTCGTCGTCGTCGGGCTGGTTCCCGAACAGAAGGTCCGTCACGCTGGGTCGTTCCACGCGATTCCTCCTACCGTGTCGTAGCGTACGACAACATCACTCTACATGCGCGAACTCTGCCACGCAAGATGCACGCGACGCAAGCGCGTGAGACAATCAGTCGAAAAGGAGGTGGTCGTGGAGACGAAGGCGTATGTTTCTCGGCAAGATATTGAGGCGGTGCGATCCGCGCTCGGTGCGCTTGCGGACGAAGAACTAGTGTTCAACGGCATTCGGGTGCTTGTCTCTGACAAGGTTCCGCCGAATGCCATCCTCGTGATTGACGAGGAGACGCTGATCGAGATGGCTCGTAGATGGTTCGGAGGTGGGAATGAACAGACGTGAGTTCTTGGCAGCGGGGTTCAAGTTGGGTGCGGCGGGCCTGCTGCTCCCGGCCATCGAACCGATCCGGCGCTACTGGTCGCTCGACCGGACGATGCTGACCCAGACAAGTCCGTGGGATGATCCGGTCATATTCCAGACGGGCGTCAATGATTTCGACGCCAGTGTGGACAAGTTCTTCCGCGCACTGGAGCCACGATCAACACCATTCCTCACGATCCATGCAGACAACGTATACACGCTGCCTAGCACGGTCACGTGGGGGGATTACCGTTTCCCAATGGCGAAGGGCGGTCGATTGCAGGGAGACTCGTTCATTGTGACCGCGATCAGTTCGGATGAGTGGGTGATCCATGAGTGACCAAATCCGACAGTGCCCGGTCTGTGACGAGTGGCGGCACATTAGCTGGTTCGATGTCGGCGAGCGCGGATGTAAGGCGTGTCAGGAAACGGTGAAGTCGTGGCTCGACGGCTTGGCCGAAGCGGTTGCTAAGCAGCAAGAAGCCGAAGGCGTGATGTCCGTCGAGATGCTGCGGATCGCACGCGAGGAAACCTGCCCCGCGTCGATCAACCCGATGCAATGGCGGGTGCTGCACATGCTCGACCGTGGCTTCGAGCGCGAAGGCATCGCCATCTCGTTTGGCCTCTCAACGGCCTATGTCGATACACTGATTGAGGAATCACTGAACGCGCTGATGCGCGAAGCCGACAGCCGACTTGTACAGGAGGATGCCGATGGCAGCACGCAAGAAGTCCACGCCGACGCCTGAACTAGTAGTGACGCCAGAGCCAGTTGAGACCAAGGACTACAACTACTTCTTGAACCCGCCCGAGTTGAGTGGCGATCACATCCGCGCCGTTCTTGACCAAATGACCGATGAACAGCGCGATCAGTTCTTCGATGAATACACACGGACCAAGCGAGCCATCGAACAGACGGCGCTTTACGGGCCGAAGCCGACCGACGAACCGGAGTTCGTGCTGAGCCGGGCGGAGAAGGGGTCGCAGCGGACGTTCCTGATGGTGACGTACCCGGAGTGCAAGCACGAGAAGCGGGTCGAACCGTACAGCACGCGGGACGGCGAGTTCATGTTCCGGGTGCCGAAACATTGCCCGACGTGCGGCGATGTCTACTACTACTTCGTCACGGACGCGAAGGCATTGAAGCCGCTGGACAACGTGCCGAGCACGTGAGAAGATAAAGCCCTCGAAGGGGTTCGAGATGCGGGGAAACGGGAGAGGGTGGCCCAATCACCTCTCCCGTTTTCTTTTACACGTCGTTCTCGATAGTCCACTCGATGTAGGACATCTTCGTGCCGTTCGGGTTCAGCGCCAGCCACTCCTCGTAGTTGGCAACCGTGCTCGGCTTGCTCGGCACCTTGATCCCCTCGCGCTCTAGCCGTCGCTTCAACGACTCTTGCCACATCGGCGCGAGGTCTTCGTAGAGCGCGCCGCCCGTGATCTCCCGCACCTTGGCGTTGAATTTCTCCATCGCCGCGTCGTACTCGCGGATGTCTTTGTTCAGGCGCTCCAGGCGCGTCGCCGCCGTGTCGGCTTTGCTCGTGCTGCTGCCACCGCTCTTGCTCGATGACTCGCCGCCGCCTACCAGCATGTACGCCGGGATGTTGCTGATGTCGGTCGCGTCGCCGGGGTCGCCCGCGTAGACGCTGCCCGGCTTGCCCTGGGCCGCGAGGTACGCATCAACCGACGTGGACATGCGGTCGAACGTCTCCGGGTCTTCCTTGAAGGATGGATCGAGCCCGTCGATGTAGGAGCGGTAGCCTGGCGACCACTCCATCAAGAGGACACGCGCCCCGGCAATCTCGCCCGGCTGCTCGCGCATCCAATCCTTCCAGTCTTCGTACGCCTGGAACTCCGGCATCGTCGCCCGGAGGTTGTCGCGCCCTTCCTTGAACAACTCGTACTGCTCGGTCATGCCCATGTCGGCGATGACCTGATCCGCGAGGTCGTACCGTGCCTCTTGCGACATACCGCGCAACTGCACGACCGGGATGAACTGCGTCGGCGAGATGTAGACCATCTCATCACTCGCCTGATCCGGGAACGCAATGCTTGTCCAGACGCGATGGAGTAAGCGATCTTCTTCGCTGCCGAACGCGATGTCTGCCGCTCGCTGCGTTTCGAGCCGCTGCGCTTCCGGCGTATTCGACACCGTTCCTCGCAGCACGCCGCCGCGTCGCTGTCCCTCGGTCGGCGTCAGGCCAGCCTCCATTGCGGCGTCTTCTTCCTTGTTCAACTGCACCGCTTCCGCCCGCGAGTCGAGCACACTCCGCGTCGAGAAGGGGAAGACAAGGTTGACCATGCGGGTCCACAGCCCACCGCGATATACCGCCGACTCGGCCTCGCGATAGCGCGGGTCGGACGGGTTCTCGATGATCGCCAAATACTCTTGCTTCGCCGCTACCGCGTCGGCGGTCGGTCGCCCGTCCGGCCCAATCGCCGTCATCCGGCGCGCGAGGTCCGGATTCTGTTCGAGGATCATGGACCCAACCATGTCCCGTGCATACCCGCCCGCATTGCCCGCTTCAATCGTGGAAACACCCGGCACCGCGCTCGTGACCATCTCCCGCAGTTCGAGCATCTTCTGATCCCAGAACGGCGTGTGCGGGCGATGGCCGGAACTTGTCAGCGCGTAGTCCAACGCTGCCGTCGCCAGATCGTACGTCCGGCTCGGGATGATGTCCGGCATGTAGTTGTCGCCATAGATGCCAACGAGCGAGAGCGTAGCTTCCAGCATCGGAATCGGCGCGAGGCCCGTCTTCTCGCGGAGGCTTTGCAGGATACTCCCGAACCATGTCACTCCGTTCGTTTCCCCGCGCTCGGCCTGCGTCGGCAGCAACGCCGTCACCAGGAACAGCGCCGCCGGGTTGGAGTAAAGCGAGAAGCCGAGCGGCGACTTCCAGAGCCGGATCAGTCCCTTGACCGACTCCGGGTACTCCCCTTCCTCGGCCATGCGCTCGAACCCCTCGTGCGCGCGATACCAGTTCACGATCAGGCGCGGGTTGCGGATCATCTCCTCCGCCATGAACACCATCGCCCGCGTCGGCCAGAAGTGGAACAGCGTGACATAACTCAGGTAGTGGTCGAGGTTGGTCTGGTTCAGCGCGTTCGGGAAGATGTGATTCAACTCGGCAATCGTCTTATCGGACGCACGTCGCGCCGCCTCGATCCAGTCGCGGGTCACGCGATCCGCATACCGGCCCGCGAGGTCGTCCGTCGCACCCATCTGGCGAGAGCGGTAGAACAGCGCCGAGTAGAGTTGGTCCCGGCTGAACACGCCATTGCCGTCGCGAATCGCCATCATCATCGCGGCGATCTCGTCGGCGTTGATGTCGCCCACGCCCATCCGCCATGCGGCCAAACTCGCCTGATCCGCGACATCGTAGATCGCTTCACCCAGGTTCGCGTTCAACATCGGCACCATCGCGCCGAGCTTCGATGACCGCTCCAGGTTCCGGGTGACGTTGCGCATCCAGTCGAACGGGCGACCGGCATTTGTCGTCCACCCGAGTCCGATCTGTTCGAGCGCGCGGCGTGTCGGCGTGGACGGAGCCTTTGGCCCGCCGCCGATCTTCTTCGTCTTTGTCGCGACAGAAGTGATCGCCTGCGCGGTCGGCGTGTCCGCCACCTCTTCAAGCAAGCCCGCCGACTGCCGGAACTGATCCGGCATCGAGGAGCCAAAGAGCGTGTTGTACATCTGAGCGACCGCAGAGTTCTCAGAGTCCACCGCGTTCTTTACAAAGTTGCCCCAGTTCGCCCGCGACGTGACCGCGCCAATGTCATAGATGCCGGTCATCTGCGTGTTCGAGATCATGTTCCGCATCACGTAGGTCCAGGACGTGATCGGATCGGCGAGCAAGAGCGTGCGCGGCAGGCGATAGAACAGCGCGTGCAGCATGTCGAAGAACAACTTACGCTCTTGCGTCAGTTTCGGCGCGATGGAGAGCGCGTGTTCCCACGCCGCCCGGCCAGCCGCTAACTCGTAGGCATCACCCGCGTTCAGGTCGCCGTAGCGGGACCACTTCGCTTCGAGGTAGGCCACGCGCTCGTGGACCTCTTGGCTCAGCTCCTTCTTGCCCATGCGGACAGACGACGGCAACTTCGACAGGTCGTCATCGGGGAACAGCGCCGGATCAGTCGCGTACTGGTTCTTCCGCAACTTGCCGCCGATCTCGCGCTTCGTGCGTGCGTCCACCATGTCGGCGTCGCCGCCCATGCGCTTGAGGTCGGCAAGTTCCGCCTGATCCCGCTCGGCCATCTTCCAGTAATGGTCGTGGACCTGACGGAGCGTCATCTTGTCATGCACGCCACCCGTGAACGCGGTGTCGAGAATCGCATTCGACTTGCTGTCCACAACCGGACGCGGCTGCGGCATGATCGGCGCGGTCGGTCCCTCAATTGGACCGGTCGGGAACGCAGACGGATCGGGTCGCCACGACTTCAAGCCAATGTGACGGAAGCGCGTCGGCGTCGGCGACTCATCGCCTATGCCGCCGAAGCCGGAGTGCATGAGCACCGTGCCGTCGTCGAGTTCGCGGCCCTGCTCAAACGTGACGCGCGGCTTGCTGCCCTTGCCCTTGGCAGGAACGTAAATCTGCGTCTTGCCCGCCGCGTTCGTCCGCACGTCGTAGCCTTTGGGAATGTCCTGCCCTTCGGCCAGCGTCCGCCACGACCCGCCCGCTGCATCGACGCGCTTGCGCGAGTACCCGATAGACCCTCGGCTCGTCGTGCCGATCCCAGACTCGACGCGGGCAATCGACGCCAGTCGCTCCGCCTCGCGCATGCGCGGGTCTTGCTTCCCAACGACGCGAAGGAAGCGCCTGGCCGCGCCCGCGATCTCTTCGTCAGGATCAAACGCGGCGCGCTCAATCACATTGTCGATGTTGGTCGTCCACCACTCATCGCCAGCCCACGTGATCGCATAACGTGGAGCCATGTCGTTGTCGGGGTCGTAGGTGATCGACACGCCCATGTCGAGATCGCCGCCGTTCGAGTTCGTCGGGATCGGGCCTGGGCTATTGATGGCAATGTCATCGCCGTAGCGGAACACGTACTCCGGTGCTTCGCCGAACTCCTCGCGATAGGCGCGCATCGCTTCGCCCATCATCTCAACGTTCAGGCCCATGCTGTCCGGGGTCTGGTAGTGCATCCCCTTCGTCGCATAGAACGCCTTGGCGTTGGTGAACTCGTCCCACTGTGCGTCGCTGAGCCCGCGCGCCTTGATGTCGGCGCTCAGCTTGCGGTCGCGCTGAATGAAGTCACCGACGATCTTCCGGTAGCGGTCGAAGAACTTGTTGCCTGCGACCGGGTTCTCGTACCCGCGCATCGCGGCGTCGAGCGCAAGTTCCGAACGCCCACTGTGCGGGCCGAACGCATCGGGCAACGACGGATCGCCCTGCGGCCAAGCGGTCTCTACATCGAACGTGTCGGTGGTAACAGCCGGTGAATCGTACGGCGTTTCTTTCTCGACCCAGTTCGGCGTCGCGTCCTGCACGACTTCATCGGCGGCGGTCGGTTGGGGCGCGACCATAAATGTCGGCCGCCTCGCCGTCTCGCGCTTGGTGACACGCGGAAGATTCGGGTTGTCGCCCATGTCCACGTAGTTCGGGTCGGTGTCGAGCAACCCACGCGGCGCGTTCGGCGTCGTTGCCTCGCGCCGGGCAATCGGCGTCAGTTCGCTTGCGAGCGCAACCGCCGATTCCATGTCCGGCTGCATCGGCACATCGGCGGCATCCCAAGCCGTGCCGTTCCATTGCTGAACCTGGAACTCGCCCTCAACCGGAGCGATGCGTACCGCATTGCCGTCGCCGAGATAGGCATACTCGATCCCGTTGAGCGTCCGCATCGTGATCGACGGAGTGGCATCAACCGGAGCGGATGGCACTACCGATTCGTTGATTGTTAGATTGGTGTCGAATCCGGGACGGCCATTCGGCATGCGCGGCCCGGCGGACGGTGCGCTCGGTTGATCCGGGAACGGGCCAGGGAAGTCCTCACCAACCACGCCGCCCGTGCCCATGATGGGCGGCTCGGGCGGGATACTCGTCGGGGCCGGACCCTCCATCGGCGAACCAAGATCGGTGCGGTCGAACATGCGGGTATCACGCGCCGCGCCAATCGCATCCTTCGACTCGTGGAGTGTGCGGATACCCTTGGTCTTGAGTTCATCCTGAAACAGTTTCCCGATGACCGGGAGTTCGCTCATAAAGAAGCGCGAGTTTGAGAACGCGCCTTCGATCATCACGTCCGGGATGTAGTTCAGCACGGCGTCCGGCGTTTGCAGGCCGATGCCCACGCCAGTCCGCACGCCGCCCGCCGCGCTGTTCACCCACGAGTTGATCGTGTCGCCGATGGTCCATTCGCCCGACCGGCGCGAGGTGTAGACCGGAGCGCGCGTGATCGCTTCTTCCGCTCCGCCTGGCCCGGTCTGAATGATGACGTAGTTGCCCGCGTCATCAACGTGCGAGAAGCGTTCGCCGGGGCGGAGGTTCGGCGTCTTGACCCAGGCGCGACCGGCCTGCGTCGAGATGACTTCTTCGCCTTCGCGAAGCACGACCTCGCCCGCTTCGCGGACAGCCCGTTCCGCACCGGCACGCGCCGCCTGCTCCGCACCCTCGCGGATGAACCCGCGACCGACCATATTGAATGCGCCGAACGGCGCATTGAGCGGGTCATTCGTCAGCGCCTCAACAACGCGAGCGGTGGTGCCCTGTTGTCCTGCGATATATTCCCAGGCAGCCCGCGCGCCGGGCTCGAAGAACTCGCCGGTTGGCTGATCGACGTAGACACCGACATCAGTGAGGACGCGCTTCTGCGGCGCGAACCCGTTGTCATAAGCGTCGATCAGGCCACGCCGAAACTCTGCCTTCTCTGCCGGGTTGAGCTTGTCGTACTCAGGCAGGCCGATGGTCAACTCTTCGGTCGGGACGTTGAGGTATTCCTGACCGCCGCTCACGCCAAGCGGGTCGTTCGGCATGCCGAGCACGCCGCGCATCGACTGGCTGTTCGCAATGATGCGGTCGCGCCGGAACTGATCCCATTCTTCCTGGGAGCCCCACGCCTCTTTGCCCGCATACTCGCGTGCCCAATACCGCGCGTAGTCCGTGTCGTAGTTCCAGTTCTCAAGCAACTGGAAGGACTCGTACGCCTTGCCTGCCTGATCCTCGCGCACACCGTAGAGCGGCTTGTCGGCAATCCCGCTCACTTCGCTCAGGAACCCGATGCCCTTACGCAAGAGGGGCGAGCCGTTCGCTGCGGCGACTTCGGCGGACGCGGCGAGGCCAGCATCGACCGGAGCCCACTCGGCCCGGCGAGCAACTTCTTCATCGACAATCGAGCGCGCCGTGACGGGATCGACGCCGTTCGCAACGAGGTTCTTGTACTCGTACTCCGGATCGAACGCGAGATCGACGCTGCCGGTCGCCAACCCCTTCGACGCATCCGCGACGGCACTTGGCACGTTATCGCCCGCAACGTCAAAGACGCGAACGCTGCCCGGCATCGTGAAGTTCGGGATCGGCGTCTGGAACAGGCTCGGCGTGTTGCGAACCGTAGTATCCAGCGGAGCGGTCATGCCGCGCGCGGTCGCCGGTTGATCGCGGAACGTTGCCGAGTCGCCGACATAGATCGCCGGATTCGAGTAGTCCGGCATGACCGGGTATTGCTCGTTCGCCGTCTGCACCGCACGCATCATGGGCTGCCCCATCAACGATGCCTCGTCGTTGCCGTACCGGCTGGCAAGCGCGGGCGCGGCGAGCGCGGTCGATGGGCGCTGCAACGTGGCGGCTTGGTTAGCCGCTTCCTGCGCCTTCATCTGCACGAACTCAGCGAACGTCGGGGGGATGCCTCTCATGGAACGTGGCTCCAGTTCCTTCGGATCACGATGTATCGCACGGCGACATCTGTTAGCCCATAGTCATTGCCGATCTTAGCGTAGCTCTCTCCGCGATTGCGACGGGCACGGATGCAGGTAACATCGTGTTCTGAAATCTTCGCTCTCCCATTCTTCTCGCCATCCTTGCAATTCAAATAGGCCTCTGGCTTTGTCCTCGCCCCAGATCGGTCCCCTTTAGCTTGTCGCCCCTTGCTATTCCTATCCCGCATATTGTCTGCATTTGTACCCACCCAAAGATGTTTAGGATTCACGCACGTCGGGTTGTCACACGAGTGGCATACGTGAAGGTCTCCCGCCATAGTCCCATTGGCTATTTCCCATGCGAGTCGATGAGCATACAAGAGGATGCCAGGCTTTCCATTCAATCGAATCCGGCCATAGCCGCGTTCATTGGTATACCCTATCCACGGCCAGCACTCATCATCTCCGCGCTTATCTACACGCTTCCAAAAAAGAGAGATATTGCGGTCGTTATGGATGGACTGGTCAATGCCGCGCATCATCGCCCCCAGGAGTAACCGGGTATCGTCAGGAAGTTGGTCATCGCGTTGCCCCAGTTATTCGGCTGTTGCACCGTCGCATTCGAGTACCCGCCGGAAGCATACGATCCACCACCGATAACCGTGCGCGGGTCCACGATGCGCCAGCCGGACGCGGTGCTACTGTCACGCACGCGGGCTTCGAGATGGATGTGGTTGCTGACCATGCCGCCGCTTGTTCCGACGACATCGCCCGCATTCACACGCTGTCCCGGCTGGAAGTTGCTTGTCATCGAGTGGCCGAAGATGAGGACTGCGCCATTGTCCAAGAGCAATTCGACACGGCCCACTCCACCATTGATCGTATCCTGAAACGCCGAGCATCCACCACCGTCCGTTCCGCTGCCGACCCCGGTTCCCGCGCACATGACCGTGCCGCCCATCGGCGCGCGATATGGCGTGCCCGGAGCCATCGGGACATCGACGCCCGTATGCTGCGTTCCGTTCATCCCGTACTGCGTGCCATACCCGTAGAAGCCATTGGTCGATTCGACGGCGAACTCACCCCAGTCCGGCACAGTCCCGTTCGGGAAAACCCCGCTGAGCCCGCTCCACGAACCGGCGTTGTAGCCCATGCCGGGTTGACCGCCGCTCATCAGGTTGAGTTTCTGAAAATCTTGCCAGATGCGGTCGCCGTAGGTCGCCGTCGTGATCCCGCTCCCGCCTTGATCCACCCGGTCGGCGGCATTCATGTTGAACGGACTACCCGAATAGTAGGAGTAGACCGCCGCCTTCCACGGATCGACGCCGTTCTGCGTAGCCCAGTCCTTGTACTGATCGTAATACTGCCGGAGGACATGCGCCCCGGCCATGACGTTCTGCGCTGGATCGTAGAGGTTGTACCCGAGATTCCCCCAATAGGTATCGACCACTTGCATCAAGCCGATGGCGCCCGCGCCGTTCCGGCCAAGCATCTGCCCGCCGGACTCCAGTTTCATGATCGACTTCAAGAGATTCGCGGGAACGCCGTACTTGCTCGCCGCCGCGTTGACCTGTGGATTCCACTGATCGACGTTGGCCCAGTCGCCACCGACCGACCCCGCCTGACCGGCATAGCCCGTTCCCGCCTGCGGCGAAAGCCACTGGTTGTACTGCGCATTGTCTTTGGCGAGTTGGGCGTCGAGCGCCTGCGCACCCCAATCAAGCAACGGGTCGAAGCCGCCGTAGCCCTTCTCCCACTGATCGACACCGGTCGGGTCGCCCTGTCGCCCAGAACTCGTCGTGCCAAAGCCAACCGCCCCGGACCTGACTCCGGTGGGGTCGAATCCGAGGCGGTCGAATGCGGCGTTCCCCGCGTCCCAGTTGTCCATCGTTTACCTAGAGCCCGTGTACCACTTCATCCGTCCGGCCCCCATCTGCGAGCCGGATGCTTCGCCGCGCTGCCACTGTGCGAGGTCCTGGTACTGCTGGCGGAACGTCTGCTCAGTCATCGGGCGGAGATAGTCCCAGAGTTGCAGGTTCGGATTCGTCGCCTGTGCGCCACGGAAGTTCCGCACGACTTCGCCCATCTTCGAGCGGACGAACTGCGAGAACGCATCCTGTCCACCTGCGAACGGCGCAATGAAGCGGTAATAGGTCGCGTCCTCGTTGTTCGCGAGGAAGCCGTTTGGCCCCGAGACGACAGGCGTATTGACCTGAGACACGCCGCCCGGCGCACCGTAGGTGCTATTCGGATCGTAGGTCCAACTGTTCTGGGCCATCGCCTAGAACCCCCTGCGGCCTCTGCCCTGAGCAAGTGCCATGAGCATCGCCATGATGTCGTTGCCGCCCGGCGGTTGTTGCATCGGCTGTGCCTGTTGGGGCGGCATCATCCCCGCCTGAAAGCCGGGTTGCACCTGCCCCATCGGCGGTTGCATTGGTTGGGCCGGTGGATGAGGCGGCATCATGCCGGTCTGGAATCCCGGCTGCATCCCACCTTGACCCATACCCGGAGGCGGCATCGCCGCGCCCATGTTCGGCGGTTGCAGCATCGGCGGCATCTGCCCGCTGGGTCGCATCATGCCGCCGCCCGGCATCTGTGGCATCTGCGGGCGCGGGCGCACCGGGATCGGAACCGGATACGCCCCGCCGCCGCGATTCGTCTGCCGTTCTGGTTGGCGCGGCATGGTCGAGATCATCGCCTCGCGGCGGTTCCCGCTCGGTGGCCGCGCCCCACCCATGAGTCGCTTGCCCTTTTCCATCTGGACCATCGCCGCGTCCTCCTAGAACAGCCGACCGATGTTCGACTGGAAGTTCGGCTTCGGGTTCGAGCCGAATCCGTATTCCTGGTAGTACTCGTCGGCCAACCGGTTGATCTGGTTGTCGAGCGCCCGCGCGAACAGCGGGTGCAACCCCGCCTGCGCCAGCGGGCCGATTAGGGACTTGACCGCCTGCACCTGACCACGCGGGTCATCGAGGTTCAGGTAGCCACCGAGCGCGGTGTCCGCTCCGGCATTCATAATGTTGTCGATGCCCGCGCCGAAGTCCACGCCACGCCCGCCGGGGGTCAGCCCCTGGGAGAAGTAGTCACCCATGAAGTTGAGCACGGCGTCGTTGTTGCCCTGCTCGAACCCAGGATCGGCACCCATCGACACGAGTGCGAGCGCGTTCACCAGATCGGCGTTCGGCAACGCCATGTTGTAGAGGCCGGGGTTGCTGCCCGCCGACATGCCCATCTTCGCCATGACCTGACGAAGAAGCGCCTGCGGCTCCTGGTACATCATCGGGATCGCATCGGGGCGAATACCCGATGCCCAGCCCGTCATTGGCGCGCCGGTAACGCTCGTGCCGCCTCCGGTATCCGTGCCACTGGCCGGAGCCCCGAGTCCGGTGCCAGGTGTCGCCGCTGCGGTGAATGCGTTGTTCGCATTGCCCCCGCTGTTCAGCGCGGTGATCGCATTGACGGACGCTGGCGTTCCCGGCGGCGTCTCGTTGATCCGGTTATTGATCCGCTCTTTGCCGGTATCCGAGATCGGCGCGAGCCCGCCCTTCTTCCCGGATGCGGTCTTGCCGACCGTCGTCCGGCTGGCTTTCTTCGTGTCCTTCGTTGCATCGTTCGCCGTCCGCCCCGTGAGCGTCCGCGAACCACGGCTCATTCCTGCAAGACCCATCGCGGTCCTCCTAGAAGATCATGCCGCCCGGCCCTGGGGCCGGAACGACGCCGGGTGGGACGCTGACGCCATCTTGGCCCGCGCCCGGTGGCGGTGTGCCTTGCCCAATCGCGGACAGGTCCATCGCGCTCGTGTTCGGCTGCATCGGCCCGCCCGCGCCAACGCCCATCGGGCTCTGCTGCGGCGGCTTTGACGCACTCATTATGGACTTTTCGTAAAGTCGCGCCAACTCGGGATCGCGCTTGCGAAGCAATTGCAACTTCTTGAGCTTCTTGATCTCCGGGTCGAACAGGATTTCCTCGTAGTCCATCTCCTCGAAGATCGCGTCCGGATCGCGCACGCCGCGCATCTCCATGCCCTCGCGGGCGGACATGGCTTTGTTCGACATCCAGACACCGACCGAGTTGCCGAGCGGACCGAGGTTCTGCATCCGCAGCGCCGTCATGCTCGCCTCGACCTCGATGCCGACGTGATCCAGCATCTCCGGCGTGAGGTCGAACGCGGACGGGCGTTTTGGGTTCTTCCAGCGATCCCGCTTCCCGTATGGCACCATCATCCGGCCATACTCGCCGCTCTCGTTCGGAACGAGGTGGCCGAAGTCGCGGTAGATGCGGAGCCACAGGCCCGCGATCTCGCCCCACATGACTTCGCCCGCCTGCAACTGGACGGCGAACTTTTCCTTGCCGGACTCGATGTGGCCCTCGACCGCGTTGCCCGATTGCTGCGACGTGTCCGACACGCCGTACTGCGAGAGCGGCAACCGGCTCGTCAGGTCCTCGTTCGCAATCGCGCCCACGAGCGGGTCGAAAAAGTCACCGCCGACCGTTTCCAGGAGCGGCGATAACGTCTCGTGTCCCTTCTTGATCGACGTGACTGCGTTGCCGCCGCGCTTGACGGACGGCGTGCCCTCCGACTCCGCGTACTCGTCCTGCTCCACCAGCCAGTCGGGGCGGTCAATCTTCTCCGCCATGTTGAACAGCTTGGTGAGGATCGCTTCCTTCTGGGCGTGCAGGCGCTTGATGTGATGGAAGCCGGAGAGGTTCTTGTATTCGAGGCGCATCTGGATGTCGCCCGCGACCGGATCAGGCAACCCACTGAACCCGGACGTGGCGTAGAAGTTCATCGGCTCGCCGAGTCCGGAGCCGCCGACTACCACCGGGACGCACCCGTACTTGTGCTCGACTGGCGCGATGATCTCTACGTCATCGACGTAGAGCGCCCGCCACGTCCGGTCGATGTAGTACTTGACCGTCACGTAGTCGTCCAAGTGCAGGGACCGCTCTTTGCCATCCTCGCCCTTGAACTGCATGTTCAGGAGTTTGTTTCGGGTTTTCCTGTCGAGCGCGTAGGCGGCGATAATGTTTTCCACGCTGTCCCAATAAACTCGCGTGAAACGTGCCAGGCCATACTCGTCCCACGTTGGAACACAGGTAGTCGGATCATGAAGTCGGTGCGAGAAGGGTTTTCCTCCACGAGTATCCAGTGCGCATTCGTAGAAAACCCAGCCGGTAACTTCGCGGTACCACTCGATGTCATGGCGAAGGCTCCTCCCGCCTGACGCTTTTGCGTACTGCGACTCCCAACACCGGAGGATATAGTATAGGAAGTTCTCCGCCTTCTGGGTCGCTTCCTCTTCTTCCATCCGGTAGAAGGGAATCTCGAACGAGACCGGCGTGTTGCCGAGAATCGCGATCTTCGTATCCGAGTCGTTCCGGATCGCGAGCGAATGGAAGTAGTCTTCCTTCTTCGAGTCGAACGAGCGGAAGACGTTGGGATGCTCGCCGTGATACCAGCGGATGTCCTCGCGGATACGGGTCGCGATGGTTTGCCACCGGCCCTCATCCTGCGTGATCGCATCCATGATTTCGGTTTTCTTCGGTTTTTTCGTCGGTTCGTACCACGCCTCGTACTGCGGCTCGCGGTCGGGCGGGTCGAGCAGGTCGCCGAGCACGATGGCCGCGCGCACGTCCTCGTCAATCAGGGCGTACAACTCTTCGAGCACGTCGGGCGGCAGCGCGGAGAGCATGTCCCGCACGTCGTCCGCGCCCATGACATCGACCATCTGCTCGATCTGATCGAGGACGGCGAGCACCATATCCGGTGGTTCAGGCGGCGGCGGCGGAGCCATCGGCGGGCCGCCCATCGGCCCGGCCAAGCCGGGAGGCATCGGCGGAGTGCCGCCACCGGGCGGCATTGGCATGAGTCCCATTAGCGACCCCCGTGCATCGGCA
>ERZ761594.285-NODE-285-length-17383-cov-24.971722_pt1 | contig 17383 bp, 16 predicted proteins | sample MGYA00511036_ERZ761594 | MGnify/ENA primary metagenome ERZ761594 (study PRJEB28899, sample SAMN03785561) | bioreactor sludge metagenome | biome: EBPR Sludge; feature: EBPR Bioreactor; material: 0.22µm filtered reactor supernatant | place: Saint Lucia: Queensland... | reverse complement strand
TGGACAGCGGCCGCTTGTTGTTCAAATCCGGAGTCTCTGCAGCAGATCTCACGGCGAAGACGGAGCAGCTCGCCACGATCGCTTCTGCGACGTCGACAGAGATCAGTGATCTGGCCCGCATTTACCAGCAGGGGGCTTCGATCGGCTCATTCGGCCAGGACAAGATCAATCAGATGGCCGAGCGTGGGATCGACATCTATCACGCTCTCGAGGTGGCGACCGGTAAGAGTGGCGGCGCCCTGAAGGAAATGATCTCCGAAGGCCAGATCGGCATCCAGGAGATGGACGCGGCCCTGGCTCACATGACCGAGGGCCACGGGATCTATGCGGGTTCGCTGGATGTGATGGCGAACACGACGGCGGGCAAGTTTTCCGCGATGAAGAACAACATCACTCAGGCGCTCGGCGAGATCATGGGAGTGGCCCTGGAGATCTTCCAGCCGTTTTTCACGTCAATCGTAGCGATGAGTGAGCAGCTTAAAGCGGGCTTCATGGAATTCCGTGAACCTGTCATGTTTGCGGCCACTGCGGTCGCTTGGCTGTTCAAGAACTTTGTTGACCTGTCGCGGTTCGCTTTCGTGTCATTCGGCCTGTTCTCAGTCACGGCCTTCAACGACTTTGCTTACTTCTTCACCGACACCGTTCCGGCCTATCTGGCTTGGTTCAGCCAAAATTGGAAGCAAGTCTTTGTCGACGCCGGAAACCTGATTGTCACAGTGTTTTCGAACATCGCGAAAAACATTGGCAACGCGATGAGGGCGATCTGGGATTACATCGCTTCTGGGGGAACAACAGAACTTCAGTTCGCGTTCACCCCTCTGCTGGACGGTTTTGAAGCCACCGTCAGTGAGCTGCCGAACATTCCAGATCGGGCAATGACGGAGCTGGAGAAGCAGCTGTCAGCAGAGATCGAAGGTCTTGGGAGTTCACTGGCAAACGATTTCGACGCGATGATGGCCGAGACCATGGGCAGCATGAACGTGCCGGCGGCGGAGCTCAGCGGAGAAACCTCCGGCAGTCGCAACGCATCTCCCGGCGATGCCATGGACAAGGCCTCGAAGGATGCCAGTCGCCGCGCTGTCGAAAACAAAGGCTCCCTGATTCGCAGCTCGGAAGGTCAGTCGGTTCTGGCCCAGATCAGCAAGGCCATGGGCAAAGGGGACGACACAAAGCGAACAGTCAAAGCGGTTGAGACAGTCGCCGACAAGATTACCAACATTGAACGCGAGGTCAGAAACGGCCGTCGCCTTGTTGGGAGCAAGTTCGCATGACGATTATGAGTTACGCTGTGCAGAGCATGGAAGTTGAGGACAAGCGGGATCTGCGCGAGAACATGATTCGCGACAAGATCAGGCTGAAGACCTCCGAGCGATACACCTGGAATCGACTCCGCAGGACTCCGCCGGTACCGCAGTGGAACGCCCCGCATCCGACCGAGGCCGGATTCTTCCTCGACTTCATCAAGCCGTTTCATAAGTCACGGCTGTGCTGGGAACTGGAAGCTGAATACACGACGTACAAGGGCGGTCAGATCGACGCGGATCCGCTTCAGCGGCCTGCTGTTGTCACATTTGACACGAATCTGGTGGAGCAGCCAACGCTGTTTGACTCGCTGGGCCGACCGATCACCACGACGGCCGGGGAGTTCATCGAAGGAATCATGGAGCGAATTCCGCTCATTGATTACGCCGTGCGAAAGAATCTGCCGTCTGACCCCAAGTGGCTGCAAACACACCTCGGAGCCACGAACAAGGAAGCCATCAGGCTTCGTGGCCTGAATTGGGAGCCTCACACGCTGCTGCTGGCCAGTGTCTCTGCTGGTGAGATCGTGACAGAGAACCGCACGCAGTATTGCGAGTATCAGCTGAAGATTCTGGCCGATCCGCGGACCTGGTACATCGACGTCTGGAACCGTGGCACAGTCGAGCTGATTCAGATCGACGACCCGAACTTGATTGGAAAAAAACTCTGGATTCAGCGGCCAATCATGATCGGCCGAGCGGAGAAGCGGACCCCGGTCGAAGATCCGTATCCGCTCGACAAGCAAGGTCGAGCGATTCGCAGTTATTTGAACCCGGGCGAAAACGCCATTCGTCCCGATGAACTCGTGAAACTTCGGTTTCAGGTCCAGCCCGCAAAGTCTTTTCGTGATCTCCCTCTGGTCTGACAATGCCCGAAGATCTGGTTGGATATAGCGCCGAACAAGACCGCCGAATTGTGCGGGCTGTTCGGTGGACTGAGCAGCTGGACGGCAGCAATGCCGGAGTCAAGCCGCGATCCAACGCGTATCTGCCGCCGGTCCGTCTGATCTGCATGGAGGATCGAGAATACGATTCCCGGACCACCCAGCGCTGCCCGATGTTCATCCTGGACGAAGCTCGGACGGTGTTCACGGTCGAACAGGTGGGATCTGCATTGGCCGGATATCTGGCTCTGATCGTCAACGGCTCTCGATATCTGGTGGAATGTCGCCGCGAAACGATCGTGCTACCAATCCCAGGCCTGCGCGTGACCGTGTTCCCCGGCCTCTGGGAATTCGACTTCGGCGAACGAACTGACCCAAACATCAGCGTGGAAGTGGAGCAGATCACCGACGATGAAGACACTTCGCTTTGCGAACTGTTCGACGATGAGGACAGCGTGATCTTCACGGGCTCCGTGATCGTCCGACAGGAAATGTGGGTCTCTGTCGAAGATCGAAACAGCCTGGATGACCTGCCGGTGTCATACACCTCAGTTCGTGACTGTATTCCCTACCAGACCTCCTCAGTGCCTGCAGGGGCAATGGGGATCGCCCATTGGATGTGGGACGCCGGCTACATCGCCGGAGCGTGGCAGTGCCGGACGTTCTCGCATGCGAATGGCTACGTTCAGGCTGACGATCCTGTCGCTCTGGAGGCCGTCTGATGTGCGTCAAGACTGTCTTCCATCCAACTGGCCCCTGCTGTGGAGAAAATGCTCTCTGCAATCGCTGGCCGAAGATCGACTGGAATCGAACGACTTGGCTGGTCCGAACTCCCGACGCGTCGGCCCTGAGCGTCGATACGGTTTACGGACGGCGAACGGGCCTTCTGAATTTTTACACCTGGGGTTCCGACGCTGCTGACGTCGAGGGCTGGACTGCTCATGAATCGGAAGCGGAAGTCGGACAGGTGCCAATCACTGGCGGCGATACGATTTTCGGTCCCTCAGGGTACTGGTACCGCGGTGATGAGTATCTGTCGCGACACAACGGCTCCTGCGCGTGGCAGATCTTCAATCGGGAGGAATTGCTTTACGACAATCTTGCTCTGATCCGCGCTGAGCTCGACGCTGTTCGCCCAGGTCCATTCGCCACCCAGTTCTGGTTCATTCCGGCTCGAGGCATTCTGACCGCCGAGCAACTGGCGTTCTGGCGGTCAAAAACGGTGATCACTCCGGAAGTGGGTTTCGTGTTCGAAGGGGTTCCGTTCTTCAATGGCGGGACAGAATCCCTGAACACTGTGTTTGTGGCTGTGCGTGAGGTCCTGCAGGCCTTGACGTGCGACCTGTTGCCTGAACTGGAATCACGGCCAGACATTGTCGATCTACTCGACCTGCAGGATCTGAGCCAGCCCCCGGGAGTTCTGCAGATCGTTCGAGACTTTCGCGAGCGGGATCCTTCTACCTGGCCGAACAACGGCTACCTGTACAAGCCGACCGCCGTGGATCTGGCGGCATCATTCATGCTGCGACCCGGGTTTCTATTCGGAGTCGTGAGCGATACGCGATCGCCACTCAATGGCCAGTTCACGTGCTTCGAGGGTGCCGAGTACACGGAAGACGGAGACAACGCTCCTTACCTGCAGTCGACACCCTGGGATCTGACATCAGGAGATGACATCCAGGCCGAATTCGATTTTACGAACCGGTTCGAACGGACCAACGATGACGACACGCTGCCCGAATGGATTGAACTCGAACTGGTGAGGGTCTGACCGATGCCAGTCACCACGAACCTTTCTGAGCTCTCTCCAGGCATCTGGGAACTGTCCCTGACACCGGTTGATATCGAAGTCGGTGAAACGATCACGATCTCCTGGACTTCAGGCTCCGTCATCACGGCCGCGTTTACGGCTTTGACGGACTCCGAAGCGGACATGCGAACGGGGCTCGGGAACGCAGTGTCAGCTGCGATCCTTGCGGCCGGACCGGACGGACAATGGGAAACAGTGACTGCCAATCTCGGCAGTGGAGCAACTCTGGTTTTGGAGTTCGGCGATTCGCTGGGTGGATACCTGCAGGCAGAATCAGACAACGAGGAGGAAGAAGTGGCAACAAAACTTTGGATTGGTGATTCTCAGCCTGTGGCTCAAATCACGAGCGTCACGCCTGCGAACGTCGAGATCGGCGATATCTTCACACTCACATGCAACGGGAAGTCCGTCAGTGTGACCGCCACGGCCGCCACGGCTCTGAACGTCTCGACGTTGCTGAAGGCGGCGATCGAAGCTGCGGCTGTCACCGTGCCGGAATGGGCGGAAATGACCCCGACGCTCGACGGCTCCGTTCTGCTGCTCACAGCAGCAACGGCCGGGGTGCCGTTCACTGTCACAGCGGACGACACTCACGGCAGTTCTCTGGGTGTGACCGTCACGACAACTCGGGCGGCTGTCGCGGGTTCGAACATGACCCAGACGTTCCGGATCCCGAACACGGCCGTGGGAACCTTCACCGTCACGATCGGGGATCAGACAACATCGGGTATCGCGATCGGAGCATCAGCGGCAACCGTGGAAACAGCCGTGGAGGGCCTGAGCACTGTCGGCAGCGGTAACGGCACGATCAGCAAGTCCACCGATGCGAACGACGACATTTACGAAATTGAATTCACCGGCTCACTCGCCGCCACGGCCGTCGCCACCGCGATCGTCGAGATCACTTCCACGAAACCGCTGATCCGAACAACGCAGATTGGAGCCACGACTGGCACTCCGCAGAACGAGATCCAGACGGTCGATTTCGGCACGGTGGCCAACACGTGCACGCTGACTCTGGACGGGCAAACGACGGCTCCGATCGGCTCGGCGAGTAGCGCGGCGGATCTCGAAACTGCTCTGGAAGCTCTGTCGAACGTCGTCGCGGTCACTGTTTCGAAATCCGGGACCGTTTTCACGATTGAGTTCACCGACATCGACGGCATGGCGAATCAATCGCAGCTCACCGCTTCGGTTTATCAGAGTTCTGGCAGCAGCACTCATCGAATCACGGTCGATGTCGTCGACGAAGTTGCGGCGGTCAATGAACAGCAGACCGTTACACTGACGGGGACGCCAACGGGTGGAACCTTTACCCTGACGTTCGACGGCCAAACGACTGGAACGATCGTGTACAACGCCAGCTCAGGAACTCTCGACACTGCATTGGAGGCCCTGTCCAACATCGGAGCCAGCGATCTCACGGTCTCTGGATCGGCCGGCGGGCCATGGGTTGTGACATTCGGCGGATCCCTCGCGGCGACCGATGTCGCTTTGATGACTGGCAACGCTGGATCGCTCACTGGCGGCACAGCCCAGACATTGACCGTCGATGAGGAGACCGCCAGTTCCGGCCCGAACCACTGGGACGATGCGGCAAACTGGTCTCCCTCTGGGGTTCCAGCAACAGCCGATCACGTCCGGTTCGAAGTGGGAAGTTCGGAATGCCTGTACGGCCTCGACCAGAACGCTGTGACGCTCGCCAGTCTTCACATCGCAATGACCTGGACTGGTAAGCTGGGTCTGCCACGAATCAATGAGTCCGGATACCACGAATACCGGACGCGGGAGCTGACCTGCGGGATCACGTCGCTGATCGTTGGCACTGGATCCGGATCCGGTCCCACCAAAGTGGCCCTCAACACAGAAGCGATCGCCACAACGATCACAGTCCGCGATTCCGGCGGATCGTCCGAGACCGGTGTGCCCTGCGTGATCTGGCGAGGCGCCCATGCTGACAACGTGATCACCGTCCAGGGCGGCGAGTTCGGATCTGCCTGGTGGTCAGACGAAACCGCACAGATCAGCCAACTCACGCAGCTCGGCGGCTCGGTCTTCCTGAAGAACACCACCATCGACGACGCTCTCGACGTCACGAATCAGGACTTCCGCGCCTACAACTGCACACTCGGAACCAAGTCACTCAACGCCTGAGGTTTTCAAATGATACTGTCTCAACTGATCACAATGCACGCCGCAGAAGCGGCTGCAGCCTCCGACTGGTCTGCAGTGGCCGAACTGCTCAATGCGGCATCCATCACGATCCGCGACTCGACTCCGCTGACCTACGCTCGCATACGTCGCGAGTTCGGCGATAACGTCCGCGCGAAGGTGGCCGGAACATTGCGTGCGATCGCGGCGAGTGAAAGCCCGCTCGCTGGGGAAATGGCCGACGCTCATTCTGTGATGCTGAACGAGCGTGTGGGGCTCGACATCAGCAGCGACGATCGGCAGGCGATCATTGATCAGATCGCAGCGGTGGGTGGCTGGTCGGCGGAAGAGTCGGCACAGATCAAATCTCTTGGCGTGCGAATGCAGTCGCTCGCTGAACAGGCCGGGCTCGATCCAGTGACTGCGGACGATTGCCACAAGGCGATGACCGTGGCGGATTGTCGGGCCGAACTGCAAAAACTCACCGCGAAGGCGACGGCGGCGAATGCCTGGCTGGATACGGTGGATCTGACGCAGTCGGTTGAAGATGTCGCGGCTTACTGTTCTGATCTGCTGGCATCGTCTGACGGTAATCCAACTGGGGGTCAGTGATGGCACTATGGACCCCGGAAAAGATGCAGACAGCTCCCGATCTGTGGCTCGACGCCGCAGACGGCAGCTATCTTTACGACGCAACCAGCGGCGGGAGTCTTGTTGCGCCGAACGGCGCTGTGGCTCGCTGGGAGGATCGATCTGGCAACAGCAGGCACGGGACGCAGTCTACTATCGGGTTCCGCCCCACCTACAAGACCAGCATCTTAAACGGTCTCGGGTGTGTCCGTTGGGACGGATCGAACGACATGCTGAATCTGGTGCCGTTCAATCAATCGTGGCCGTGTCATGTATTCGCTGTGGTGGATACGACATTGATGGCAGGCGGTGGTTGGCGCGTCTTCCTGAACCGCACTGCTGTGTCGCCACCGTTTCCGCCAGCTTGTTATTTCGGCCACGGCGAAGGCTCTGGCGATGATAAGCCAACGATCTACTGGGGCGGAGGAAGCGTTGTGGTTTTCCCGACAGCGCTGAAGCAAACCATGTTGTTCGAATGGCGATTGAGCATCGGCTCGGCTGGACTTCGAAAGAACGAATCGAATTCCGAGACCTCTGCCTCGCACACTCAGACTGCAACAAGTCAGTGGATAGCCATCGCGCTCGATTGGATTCAGCAGCCGCGGTTCGATTGTTTCGAAGTTTTGGTGGTACAGCAAACCCTTACAACGGCACAACGACAACAGATCGGCGGATACCTGATGTGGAAATGGGGCCTGCAGGCCAGCCTGCCTGCCGATCACCCGTATTACGCGGCAGCTCCGACAACAGGCAGCAGTCGCAGGCGGCGAGACGTTTTGCGTGGAGGTGTGCTGTGAGTCATGCGATCAAAGCTGGTGCCACCGATCAGATACTGTTGTTTCGTGCGTACGAAGACGACGGGGACGCAAAGACTGATCTCACAGCCAGTACAACAGGCCTCACGCTGTCAGTGTTTCGAATCGGGGCGGCGCCGGTGTCCATCAGCAGCCTCAGCAACAAGGCTGCCGACAACACGACTCACGCCGATGGTGCAATCAGGCAGATACAGGGCAACCTGTATTCAGTCGACGCCCCCGACGCGGCGTGCGCAAGTCAGGTGCCATCGATCTGCGTCAAAGGTGCGTTCACGGGCGGTGTGATCGAGGGGGTTCCGCATCCGATCGTGGGGTATGATGCCACTGCAATCAGAGTCGGCGCTGCGGTGGCAGGCGATGCCATGACGCTGAGTACCGGAGCAATTACCGCTGCCGCCATCGCCACTGATGCAGTCACGGAAATTCAGACCGGGCTGGCAACACAGGCCAGCGTTGATGATCTGCAGACCGACGTCACCACGCTTCTCGGTCGCATCACCGCCACGCTGTTTTCTGGCATGACATCACTTGGCGACTGGCTGCGACGTCTCGCACGGAATGACGTAGGCACTGACGGCATGATTGCAGCGGAAGCGGAAATCGACACCGGCGGAACTTCGACGTTCGACGGGACCACAGATTCGCTGGAGGCTCTGGCGGATTCTTCCGGCGGCGGCGATGCAGAACAGGCCACGCTCGAAGCCGTTGAAACCACGGTGAACTCCATCGCTGCGAGTATCTCCGGAGCGTCTGAGATCAACGTCACCAGCCGAGTCGCAGCCGGCGGCGAAATCACAGCCTACATCGGAGACGACTTCCGAGTCCGCTCGGGGACAGAACTGGAGATTTCAGTCTCTGACGTTGCCGGAGCCCTCTATACGAAGTATGCAGCGATCGGAGCAGCCAATCTAATCTTCGGTGCCAGCCGTCCAGGAAAGCCTGCAGGAGCGATCACAGGGACTGTGGCATCTCTGGCTCAATCTGGATCCGGCGCGAGCCAGTTGGTGATCCTGACGGTCGAGATCACCGAATGCGGCGTTGGTCTGTCTCCGGCCGAGGACTACACCTACCAGATCGAGCAACGGCAGACGCAGGGCAGTGATGTGGATAGCCTTGTGGAGATTGAGGGGACGCTGGTGCTCAAGCGGCGAGTGACGGCTTAGGAAGTGACTGTAGCAGCATTTGGTTGATCTGGCGGGGAGTCGGCGTCATTCTGTACGAGTATCGCTCGTCTCACCCCCGGAATTCGCCCCATGAAAGTCGTTTGCAAGTCGTGTGGTCAGGCAGTGAAGGCCTCTGAACGGCACTACGGCAAGAAAGTGAAATGCCCAGGCTGCGAGAATCCCATTTCGATTCCCCTGCCGAAAGCAATGCCTGCTCCAGCCAAGTCTCCGCCTGTGGTGGCCCCGCAGCCTGAGTCTGTCGAGGATGACGACTTTGATTTCATGGCTGCTGCAGTCGAGGAGCCTCGGCCGGTGGTGAGATCCGCTCCGCAGTTACCGGCTCAGGTTAGGGTCGAGACAGTCACAAAGCCCGCGTCGAAACTCGGAATGGTTGTTGTCGGGGCAATGTGCCTCGTGATCGGATACTTCGCGGGCCGTGAGCATCTCAAACATCAGATGCTCTCTGCTCTAACCAAAGTTGGCGAGTCGTTCGCAGCTGGTCTCGGGAGCGGGCCGAAAGAAGGCCAGGCAGAGCCAGCGAAGGAGATTCCTGTCGCTTCGGCTCCCATCGTGAACCCAGAGCCAAAAGCAGATTCACCCGCTCCCATTGCAGAGCTAAAAACAGATCCAGTTCCACCAGCTCCGAAAGTTGCGGAGTTCGGCATCAATGCGCCCTTTCAGACAGAGACGTTTGCCATATCACTGATTGGAGCGGCAGTGAGAGACGTCCCACTGCAGACGTCGTTTGGCGATGAAACTGAATCGGCCGAGCCTCATTTGATGGTCTCTTTCTCTGTGCAAAACGTGCACGACAGGAAGATCCTGCACTTCTCTGGAGGCAACTCGTTTGGCCCTTCGCAGTTTCGGCTGACAGACGATGTCGACAACTCGATTCGTGGAATCAACTTTGGAATCACGAACAAGGTAGTTGGGGCAATGACTCGAACAGCGGACATTCCACCCGGAGAAGCCGCATCTCACATCGAAGTCTTCAATATTCCACCACCCAAAACGCAATTCCTCATTCTCACGATGGATGCGAAAGCCTTCGGGGGTGAAGGGCTCGTGAGGTTCAGGATCCCAGCGGAAACAATTGAGGGGTTCCGGAACTAAGTTGGTGACGATTGCGTCACTGGCAACCTTGCATCGCAGTCGACACCACCCAGCACAACAGTAGCACAGCGGCCGCGATCGCCGTTTCTACCGGATGCGGTCTGTATGGTCGCCAGGTCATCAAAGTTGCCTCGTGCATGTCTGAGAGTCACCCGATTAGGGTATCCCCTTCGGACTCCCTTGAGCAAGTCTATCCCGCTGCCAGCCTTTCCGTGGTGCCGACAATCAGGGTTTGTGCTGCAGGATCGCATCGGCGGAAGTTGTTCAGCAGAGAGTCTTCAGCGGTCGCTGGCGTTGCTCCGAAGCATGATGGTAGGCGGACTCGGTGCATGGCCTTTTCCAGAATCACGACTCCTGGAACATAATGATCCAGAATTCCGAGGCCGCTTCCGTGAATGATGGCCCCTGCGTCCGGTCCGGAAAGTTGCCATTCGGTCAGACCTCGCTGGCGAATGTTGCGCGGGAACACAATCGGCACATCGGCGAGGTTCGAGACTCTGGCCAGCTCTGCGCGCACGATCACCTGGGCATGATCTGCTGCACGTCGATACGGGAGCTGCGCAGCCGTCAGGTGTGATCGCAGCCATCCGGGGACAGGCACTTGATGTAGCTTCCCAGTTTTGCTGGCCTCCCATTCGATCACAGAGCTGTCACTGATCGACAGTTGCAGGCGGATCGAATCATCGAGCCTCAGGCTGCACCAATAGGCCAGAACGAGCCACTGGCGAGACCAGGGAGCCATGTGCGGCCAGATGGCATTGATGACCTCAATCGACGTCGGATCAGGTTTCGGCTTCGGAACAGGGACTCGAAGTTCAAAGGTTCGTCCGCAGTAATGCCGTGCGAGCGTCCGGATGTCCTTGCATGTGCCCTTGATTGTCCAGGCCGTCCAGCCCCGAACTTTGCCAGCGTCCTTGAATTTTTCGATGTGGTGCTGAGTAACACGCGAAATCCGGATGTTCCCGATAACTGCTGCGAACCGATCGGCACAGTGAATCACAGTTCGTGACAGGTTTCGCTTCTGCACATAGTCGCGCGCTGCTTCTGTGATCTTCATTGGCACTGGGCTTTGCCTGAATCACAGGTCCGTCTGCTGGGTGGGTCGTCCTGAAACTGGAGTTGAAAGTCGCAAATGTAAGTAGTTCAAGCTGAACAGTTTGCAAGTTCGTACGGGTAACTTTTCCCGCCAGCTTGAGGGGCTGGGGTGATCGAAAACCAATAAAAACAAAGGGAATTACAGCAGCCTTGGCGAAATTGGCAGACGCGCACGCTTGAGGGGCGTGTGGAGAAATCCATGTGGGTTCGACCCCCACAGGCTGCAATGGCAGAAAAATCGGCGATGAGGGAGCCCTTTTGCATGAAAAACGAAAGTCCACGGAATGAGGGCCACGATTCGCAGGATGCTCTGATTCAAGCCCTTAAAGACAGGATCGACGACATTGATCGGATCACTCTTTTCATCGACAGGAACCTTGTCGTCACCGCTCCGGATGGGAGCCAAATGCGAGTAACTGGAGAGCCTGGCGGTCAGATTTCTTACGGAAGAAAAGGCAAGGCCACAGCGGCCAGGGCAGATCGAAGCAACGAACGACGATTCATGAAATAGACCTTTCTGAAAACACGATTGCCGGGGAGGCCTGAACCGAAAGGAAGGCAGCTCCTGAATTACAAGTCTCGGAGTCTCTTAACTCCCCAGCAATCGTTCTTGAATGCCATTATCGTAATTGCTATATTGAGGCAATGGAAATGATTCTCGACAAAGAGTCTGGCAAGAAACACATCGCGGAGAACCTACGCCGATTGATGCAATCCCGCGGATTGACTCAGATGCAACTGGCTGATGCCGCTGGCATTTCACAGCCCTTCGTGCATCAGCTTTTACATGAAAAAATCAACCCGAACGCCATTGACCTGAAGAACATCGCAGAGGTGCTCGGAGTGTCTTCAGACTTCCTGATGGAACCCCCGGTCAGAAAAAATCTTCAAAAAACTGGCTGAGTCCTGTTGACGGATTATTTCGGTTAAAATAATCTCCCGCCCGTGCTGAGTGATTTAAGAGTCGCTCGACACGGGTGTTTTCATTCTGAGACTTGTCACCCGCAGCCTGAGCCACAGGCGAACCGTCTCCCCTGACGGTAGGTGACGCATGGATGCGGTGCGACGGAGCGCCGCATGGAGGCGGTGCATGACTGCGCCCGTATTCGTGGCATTGTCGGATCTACTGTTGTCCGACGAATTCCAGATGCGACTCAGGCTCGCGTCGAACGTCGTAGACGAATACGCCGAACTCATTGAGCAGGCCGGTGGCGTTTGGCCGTTCCGAGATCCCTGCTCAGTGGTCCGCGTTAAGTCTGACCTGATACTCGTGGATGGCTTTCATCGCGTGGCTGCGATGAAGAAAGCCGGTGAGGATCAGATTCAGGTTGTCATCACCGACGGCAGCAGACTCGATGCGAAGAAGCTCGCGTTCGCGGCAAACCAGTATCACGGCCTGCGTCTCAGCAATGCTGACAAGCGACACAAAGTCACGATCGCATTGAACGATTCAACGCTCGGCAAATGGTCTGACAGGAAACTGGCTGAACTCTGCGGTGTGTCTGATTCATTCATCAGTTCAATGCGTGCGGAGGTGCGAACGGATTGCACCTCCGCACCTGAAAACACTGAGGAAACGCGAACAGGATCCGACGGAAAAACATATCCAGCGAGCAAGGCGGCGGCAGAAGCCCAGAGACAGCAGATCGTCGACGCGCTGAATGCAAACAGCAAGAAGTCAAACCGTGAAATCGCGAAGGCCGTTGGGTGCGATGACAAGACGGTCGCCAAGGTCCGCAAGGAACTGGAAAAGGAATCCGCGGTCATCGCTGATGATGAAGAGCCTGAATCCGACGACAGCCCTGAAGCCGACAGCGAGCCTCGCGACATGCTCGACATGTTTGAGGACATGAAGCAACTCGTGCGCGATGCGATGCACGAATTCCCACAGAATCAGCGAGCCATTATTTGGCGGCAGTTGGTCGAGCAGCTTCAAGAGGAGGATGTTCTGAAATGGTAGCCACACTGGAAATGAGTGAAGCATCAGTCATTGACTGCCGTGAAGATGATGGAGCGCTTCGCGACTTCCTGAGAGCCAACAATCGGTTCCTGCATTGGGAAGAGATTGGCAGCGAGTTAATCGACAACGCTTTGGAACATTCTGGCGAGACATGCGAGATCGTCCTGGAATGGAACAAGCCGAAGAACATGTTTCGGGCTGTAGACAACGGCGAATGGTCGATCGACATTCAGGCATTCTTCAAGCCTGGAAAAAGCATTCAGACTGGCCGATCGAAGGGTAATAGTACGTTTGGTGTCGGACTCTTTGTCTGTGAATGCTGTGTGTCGACGCCAGAGAATCCAGGCTGGCTAAGAGTCGCCACGTCAACAGGCGGCGAAACCATTCTGGTTGGCCGTCGGCAGATTGATAGTGGGTCTGCTGTTGGCAAGTTCGAGGTGCAGGCCACTGACGAAACACGTCGAGACTATGGCCTTGGCGAAGTTGGAACATCAGTCACGTTTACTCGGTTTTCAAAGCCTCATCCAGACGCAAAGAAGATACAGCACATCGCCGAAAAACTCGGTTCGCAGTATGGCACAGCGATCCTGTCCGGTGCTCTGAAAATCACGCTGATTCGCAATGGCGTTGAACTGGTGGTTCAGGCGGAGGCAGTGCCGGAATGTGCAACCCTGAAGACAGCAACCGTCGTCATTGATGCACATGAGTTTGTCGTTGAATGGGGCGTGACAAATGGTATCTGCCGGGACAATGGGTGCAGGCTGATCTACGGCGGCAAATACTTCGACAGCACCAGTGAGCCATGCGGTGACTTTCGCCTCGGTCGATTCTATGCGTCGATTCGAATCCCCCGAACAATCGGCAAGGATTCGATGGACATCCTGAAGCGGTCAATCAATCACGCATCAATTGATGAACTGTATGACCGACTGTCCGAACTGTTTCAGGAAGAACTTGAAGAGTCTGACAGGCTCTGCAAATCAAACGACGATGAAGATCTGAACAACCAGATTTCGTCGCTGTTGTCTGTCGCGATTCGAAAGCAGAAGACGCAAGGCAACGGCGCAGATGACAGCGACGACGAAGGCGATGAAGACATCCGTGATTTCAAAGGACGCGATAAAGACGGCGTAGGCGTTAAGCCACAGAAGACCGGACGAACTCGCAAGGGCAGACGCAAGGCTGGTGATCCAAAGCTGCCTGACTCCCTGCTGTCCCGATGGGCACCTCTCGGTGAAGACGAAGGTCTGGCCGTCTATGAACACAAGTCCGGTCGCGTCACGTTCAACGAAGATGTTTCGATGATGCAGGGCCTGCGGGCCGAACGGCAAACAATGCTACTCGCGTCCATTGCGTCTGGACACATCGCGAAAGACATCGAAGGGTCTGACAAGCAACGTCAACTCGGGTTCGGAAACGGCGACTTCGCATACATCTATCGCCAGATGATGGAACGAGTCAACTCAGCCGCAACATCCCTCCAACCAGTCAGAGGTGCCAAGTGATCGAAGCTCCCCCAGCAGCCATCGCCGCTCTGATCGCCATGGTGCTCTTCGTGTTCTTCTCGTTCAAAGAGTGCGAACACAGGAACAGGAAGTAACGAAAACAACTTTCCGGGTGGCAGTTGGCCGTTAAGTCGGCAACCGCGTGAACCCCCGGCTGGCTCGACAGGCTGTGTGGCACTCAGCAACAGGCACTCCGTGTGATCCGGAGCGGTCCCCATAACGACAGTGGGGTTGGCTTGCGAATGACGGGTTCGCTTCGGGTTCGAGGCCCGACAGGTCAAATCGCGGTTCAGTGGTGAAACACTGGGGCAAGCAACAGGAAGTTGGCCGCGACTCGAACAACAACTAACGGAGTGACTGACAGTGCTTGTGCTCTCACGGAAGAAGGATGAACGAATCGTGATCGGTGGTGTGATCGAAGTTCTGGTGGTCGAGGTCCGCGGCGACAAAGTACGGCTCGGCATCGAGGCTCCTCGCGACATCACGGTCCATCGCAAAGAGATCCAGGACGAGATCGACAGACATCGTCCGGAGTGAGTGTTTGAAATCCCGCAGCGGCGACGGTTGGGTCTGACTTTCGGAGAGGTCAGCGCCGCTGCGGGTTATCTTTTCTGGAGACTTATGACGTGGATAATGATGACCCTTTCGCGGTATTAGAAGAGCAGCACGAGTCGGCAGTGGCAGTTGCGGATCCGCCTTCAGAACGCCATGAACCGATTGATGTCCCATCGGGTTCGGTGTTCGTGTTCGACCTGGAAACCATCCCGGACGAATCACGGTTCCCGCGTCCGGTGCCAGTCGAAAAGGCGAAGCGGCCTGATTGTCCGGGCTTCGACGTCGCGAAAACCCTCGCACTGACTGTGCCGCACATCAAGGCCACAGTTCCTTCGCTGAGTGAAGGCCAGCTCCGGTCGCTCGCCGATGCTGAAAGTGCTCAGAAGAAACCACGGGCTGGAGTGCTGGACGCGATCGACGCACAGATCAAGCTGGACAATGCGGACGACTTCGAACTGGCGATGGATGAATGGAAGAAACTGTCCTTCAACCCATTCGGCTGTCGCATCGTCGCGCTCGGCATCAAGTCCGCGAAGCACACTATCACGATGCTGGCAAAGAACGACGACGAAGAGCGGGCGTTGCTGAATGTCCTATGGAGCCACATCCAGCGTTTTCAGATTCGCTGTGGCTACAACATCACAGGGTTCGATGACGCAGTTTTGATCTATCGATCGATGATCCTGGGGATCGACGCAACACAGCGAATCAGCCGCAAGAAGTTCGGGGACCGCCAGTCGATTGACCTGATGACGGTGATGTTTCCCACGAGCCAGGCACAGAAGCTCAAAGAGGTCTGCCGGATGATCGGGATTGTCCCGCCGGCGGGTTACGAAATGTCGGGTGACAAAGTGTTTGATCTTGTCGAATCCGGTGACTGGGACGGCATCGCGAATTATGTCAGCAGCGATGCGGTGATTGAGTTCGAGTTGTACTCGCGACTGGCTGACTATCTGGTGTTTTGAGTTCGGCCCTGTGGCGAAATTGGAAGACGCAGGGAGACGTCCCTGTGAAACCAGCCGGTGCATCGTCTGGAAGTAACATGCATGTTCGAATCATGCCGGGGCCATTGCAGGTGAAATCAAGGAGCTGGTCATGGCAGTTAAAAAAGTGTGTCACGAACTCTGCAGTCGCTGCGGAAAGGTAGACGCGGTGATAACACAGGCTGGGATAAAGACCGGACATAGCTGCCAGAGGCCTGTTCCGGGTCCGCCTTCAGATCCGCGTTTGTTTTTGTGGTCACAGGCATTTTTCGTCAGCCGTTACGGAAGGAGGCATTTCGTGTTTGAAGATGCAGGATTGTGCCCGGGCGATCCAGTCGAGGTTTCAGATGAAGGACTGGCAAGGCTCCGTGCGTTGTGCCCATACATGCCACCGAATCACCACGGCAGGATTGACAAAATCGTCGGCGATGAAATCTGGGTCGAGTTCCCAATTGACGGCAAATACGACGGACACAGTCAGTTGGCTCCATATCCAGCAAGCATGGTGAAGCTACGCAAGGCCTGAAGAAAGCATGTCGCGGGGAATGGTCGAGAAAGTTCCGCGTAAAAGTACAGTCGACCTGGCAGCCGGGAAAGACCGGCATTTTCAAAACTCACTGACCTAATCTCCGAAAGGCTTTTGTTCATGACCACTGCATTAACCGTGTCTCGTGCGAACGAGATTTACGCGAAGATCGAAAACCCGATGGCCGCAATCACGGACCTTGGGAAGCTCTTTCACCAGTCCCAGATTATGGGCGTCAGCACTCCCGGAGACGGAGCTGTTCTGGCGCTGACCTGCATGTGCGAAGGTATCACGCCTCTCGAATTCGCCAAGACGTATCACATCATCAACGGCAGGCCGTCCATGCGGGCGGACATGATGCACGCCAAGTTTCGTGGGGCTGGTGGGAAAGTCGCATGGATCAGCACTGGCGACGACGGGAAAGCGGCAGAGGCAACCTTTGAGTTTGACGGCCAGTCCTTGCCCGTGAAGTACACGATCGAGGATGCGAAGAATGTTGTCGGCGACAAACTGGACAAGCCCGACAGCAACTGGCGAAAGGATCGCGGCGCCATGCTCCGCGCTCGACTGATCACAAAGGCCATCAGGATCCTGGCTCCGGAGCTGATCGCAGGGGTTTACACTCCAGAGGAACTGGAAGATTCGGGCGCTATCACAGAGGCGAAGCCGCCGAAGAAGTCTGCCGCCGAACGTCGGAAGGAACTGGAGGCAGACAACGCCGCCAGCAGCGAGCCGATCATCGACGTTGAGGTGGAGCCGCTCCCGAATCCTGCCGTCGTGGAGATCACTGAACCTGCTCCGGTCGTCGATCCTGAGCCCGCTCCGTTCGCAACTGAGACCGTCGACACAAACGACGATCACCTGCCTGTGACAAAGGAACTGCTGCAGGAGA
>ERZ761594.284-NODE-284-length-17407-cov-16.923237_pt1 | contig 17407 bp, 19 predicted proteins | sample MGYA00511036_ERZ761594 | MGnify/ENA primary metagenome ERZ761594 (study PRJEB28899, sample SAMN03785561) | bioreactor sludge metagenome | biome: EBPR Sludge; feature: EBPR Bioreactor; material: 0.22µm filtered reactor supernatant | place: Saint Lucia: Queensland... | reverse complement strand
GTGGTATATGGGGTGGTATTACAGGTGGAATTTATGCCTCGACTGTCAGTGTATAAAGCGGATTGGCTAGGTAGACTGGCACAGCAGGGGCGATGATGACGCTTTTAGCTTCAAATGAACTGAAGTAGGCGTGGCTGTAACGCCTTTCTAGCAGCAAGTTGGAATCCGCGGCCGCTTACGTCGCGCGTTCAAAAGGGACGGCTTCAGCGGATTCTTCGGCATCGGTTCGCGCTTCAACGGGGGTGAACGATCCATGACCGCTCAGGTTCTTACCCCCTCAACGCTATTAGTTCTGGCGTTTCCCGCCGTAGCCAATCGCAAAATCCCTTGTGAATCGGTAGTGCCCCAAGAAATTCTTCCATGAGAAGCCAAACTGAAGAGACTTTGATTTGAGTGGAGGAGATCGTGGGCAAGCGACGCCGGAGCTGGAGCTTTTTTAACCGTTCCCAATGTTTAAACAATTCAAGATCCGCGCCCGAATTGGGAGGGGTTATCGAGGCGCGCCGAGGCGGTCCGGGGCGTATAAAAAGAGCCGTTCGGATCGGGCCGGTCAGAGGCGCTTCGATCTCCCAGCCCGCCAGAACCCACCCGTCGAGAGCGGGTCTCTTTTTTGAGTTTTTTCTGCCGATAATTTGAGGTAATCGCCCTGATAGGGCTTGGTCACCCCAAAAGTCTGGGTTCATCAGCTCGACCGTTTTTTCGCGCCGCTGGATTGAATTTGTGCATTCACCTGCTCGAACAGACCTGTCGCCTGCTGCGAGAGCCGGCGCAAGTAACGCTTTAGCACAATGTCCAAAAATTAGGCAAATTGGCGCGAAAATTGTGTGTTTTAGCTTAGTACTACAGTCGCAGATAGACAAGCTATACTGGTCTAAATTGGTTTGGCGGATAGTGTAATGGCGCAGAATGAAACGTGGGCGGCGGGGTGGCGGGAAGAAGAGGCGGATTTAGCGGCCGATTGGGCGGGCTGGACGGCGCGCTTGGGGCGTCACGCCAAGCGGCTGGAGACCCGCGACTGGCTGGCGGGATATCTGAGGGGTTTGTTGGGGGGCGCGGAGCGGCGGAATTGCTGGCAATTGGCGGAAGCGGGCGGCGTGGCTCGTCCCGATGGGTTCCAACACCTGCTGAGCCGGGCGCGGTGGGACGTGGACGGGGTGCGGGACGCGGTGCGAGCGCAGGTGGTGGCGACGCTTTCGGACGACGAGGCGGTCTTGATTGTGGATGAAACGGGTTTTTTGAAGAAAGGGCGGCATTCGGCGGGGGTCAAGCGGCAATACAGCGGGACGGCGGGGCGGATCGAGAACCGTCAGGTGGGGGTGTTTTTGGCCTATGCCAGTTGCTGGGGGCAGGGCTTGATCGACCGGGCGTTGTTTCTCCCGGAGGAGTGGTCATCGGACCGCGCGCGCTGTCGGGAAGCGGGCATTGATGACACGGTCGCGCATCAACCGAAAACCGAACTGGCGCGGGCGATGCTGCTGCGGGCGCTGGAGGCGGGGGTCACGGCGCGGTGGGTGACGGGCGATGCGGTGTACGGGGAGAGCGGCCGCTTGCGGACGAGTCTGGAGGAACGCGGCCAAGGCTACGTGTTCGCGGTCACCGGCAAGACCTACGTGTGTCAGGGCCTTGCACAACGGGCTGTGCGCGACCTCGTGGCGGCCATCGCCGCCGATGGGCGAACGCCCTGGGCGCGCCTCAGCGCGGGCGCCGGAAGTCAGGGACCGCGCGAATCCGACTGGACCGCGCAGCCGATCAATACCCCACCCGATCTCACCGGCCAACGCTATCTGCTGGTGCGCCGCCGGGAGGAAGGGCCGCTGACGGCCTATGTGGCCTTCGCCCCCCAACCTGTCTCGCTGGCCGACCTGGTGTTGGCCGCCGGCGCGCGCTGGGCCATCGAACGCTGCTTTCAGGAAACCCAGTCGCAACTGGGCCTGGATCAGTACGAAGTGCGCACCTGGCACGGCTGGCACCGGCACATCACCCTGGTGATGGCCGCGCACGCATTCCTCGTGGCCCGCCGCCAGCGCCTCTTGAAAAAAAACCTCCACTCTCTCCAGAGCGACCAGCCCCTGCCCTCGTTTCCTTGGCCGACCTGCGACGCGGGCTTCAATTCACCGCCATCGCGCGAAGCGCGCTCAGCCGGCGGCGAGCGCTCCAGTGGTTCCGCTGGCGTCACCGCCATCAGCGCATCGCTCAGTACTACCACTGGCGGCGGCGACAACACAAAAATCACCGCACCGTCTCGATCTCATTAACTGAATTTCTACGACTGTAGTACTAGATCATTAGATAACAGCCGAGCGTTCGGACTCACCTTCGCTGATTGCGAACCCATGCCTGTGGAATAACAGATCGATCATTGCAGTCGGGGTGTATACCTGAACCCGAGGTCAGCCGTAGGCCAAAAACGGGTCGGGTTCCAATGAATGCTCTTGACAGGGTCGATTTCTGCCCCATGCTAAATTAGTAATTAGTTACTATCTTTATGTGGAGTACGCTATGATCCTCCCCAAATCCCGTCTTTCCACCGGAGAACGACAGATCGAGATCATCCACGCAGTGCTGACGCTGGCCGCCGAGAACAGCCCCGACGCCATCACCACCCAGGCCATCGCCCAACACATGGGTCTGACCCAGGGGGCGGTGTTCCGCCACTTCCCGACTCGCGAGGCCATCTGGCTGGCGGTCGTGGATTGGGTCGAGCAAAATCTGGGCAACGTGATCGCCGCCGCCGTGGCCGAAGCCCGCGATCCGGTGGATGGCTTGCGTCGGCTGTTCGAGGCCCATATCGCCTTCATCGCCGCCCATCCTTCCGCGCCTCGGCTGATTTTCAACGAGTTGCAAAAACCCGCTGACCATCCGGTCAAACAGCGGGTCTGCGACCTGCTCGACCGCTACCGGCGGCGGGTCACCGAACTGCTGGCGCACGCCAAGGCCGAGGCTTTGGTCGAACCGGAACTCGATGAAGCCGCCGCCGCGACCCTGTTCGTCGGGACCGTCCAAGGGCTGGTGGTGCAAACCCTGCTGGCCGGCGATCCCCAAACCTTGCAATCCGCCGCCCGCCGTCTGTGGCCGCTGTATTTGCGCGCCATCGGAGTCCGCCAGCCATGAAAAGCCCCCTCCGCGTCAGATTCTGTTGCTTGTCCTGGCCGTCGGTCTCTTGGGTGGGTTCGGCTACGTCGTCGCCCGCACCGGGCCGCTGGCGGCGGTTCGCGTCACCGTGGCCAGCCCGGAACGCCGCGACCTGCAACCGGCGCTGTTTGGCATCGGCACGGTAGAAGCCCGCCGCGCCTACGCCATCGGCCCGACCAGCGCCGGGCGGGTCCAGCGGGTGCGGGTGGATATCGGCGATGTCATCACCGCCGGTCAACTCGTGGCGGAAATGGATCCGGTGGATCTGGACGACCGCATTGCCGCCGCCCAGAAGCACGCCAGCGGGCGCGGGAGTTGCTGGCGGCGCTGGACGTGCATCATCGCGCCCAGGTGGCTATCGCTCAGCTTTCCGGCGGCGAACAGCAGCGGGTCGCCATCGCCCGGGCGCTGGCCAACCAACCGCCGATCATTCTGGCCGACGAGCCGACCGCGCCGCTGGACAGCGAGCGAGCGCTGGCCGTGGTGCGGATTCTCAACCGCATGGCGCGGCAGTATCGAGCCGCGATCATCGTGATCACCCACGACGAGAAGATTATCCCGACTTTCAGGCGGCTCTATCACATCCGCGATGGGCGCACCTATGAGGAAGCCGGCGCGGGGCGGGAGTTTGGTTGATCCAGAGAGGTCACCCGCCGCAGGATCAGATTCTCCTTCACCGGATCGACCCGCTCGCCCCGCTCGACCGTATTCGATCGGCGTCGTTCATCGCGTCAATTCCTGCCAGGCCGCGATCAAGCCGGCGGCGGCGCGGTCGATGTCCTCCTCCGCCGGGCGTCGTTCACCGCAGTCTTGGCGCACTGGCCTCGGCCGTGGGACGAGGCGGGATTGCCGAACTGCGCGCGCAGGAACGGCAACATCGCCTCAGCTACTTCCGGGGCGACCGGCGTGGTGGCGTTGTAATCCAGATAGACCGGATCGCTCACGCCAGCGCCTGCTCCAGATCGGCGATCAGATCGGCGGGATCTTCGAGACCGATGGACAGGCGCAGCATCGAGTCGGCAATGCCCCGGCGCGTGCGCTCCTCCGGGGTGAGGCCATGATGGGTGGTGGTGCAGGGTTAGGTGACCAGGCTTTCCGCCCCGCCCAGGCTCGGCGCCAGGGCGAACAACCGGAGCCGGTCGGCCACCCGGGTAGCGTCCGCGCCCGTGCCGGCCACGTCGATGCTCAACATCCCGCCGAAACCGTGCATCTGCGCTTTCGCCAAGGCGTGGCCGGGAAAGTCGGGCAAATCCGGATAGTACACGCGGGCGATGCGAGGGTGACGGGCCATCGCTTCGGCGACGGCTTGCGCCGTGGCGTTCTGTTGCCGGACCCGGATCACCAGGGTGCGCAAGCTGCGCGAAAGCAGCGCGGCGGTTTCGGCGGCGATGGTCGAGCCGAGGTTCTTGCGCCAGTTCCATACCGGCAATAGCAGTTCCTTGGACCCCATCAACGCGCCGGCGGTGAGATCGCTGTGACCGCCCAGATACTTGGTCAAAGGTGCGCACCGGCTCGGAATCGCGCTGCGGGGGTACCGCTACCACATGCCACTGTGATCCCACATCAATGCCCGCCGCATCGGCATTGATTGGCGATAAACGCTCGGAGCTGTACCGCGCAGGGGTTGATTTGGGCTTGTGCATGGTCTCGTCCTCACCGTGAAGTGGCCGGAAACGGGGACGGCGAACTTCATCACTTTCCTAATCGGGATCGCCTGATGGCGTCACCACACGCAAATCCGCTACGGTCCCTGGGCTATGTTTTTTGACGGGGTCAAAACCACCAAAAAGTCAACGGCCACTGTTCCCAGCTTCTGGTAGTGTAGCGGCATCAAGTTTCTAGCCCTACAAAAAGAGGGCGCGAAAACGCCTCGTGAAAGGTTTTTTAAAATTTCCATCTCCAGCGCCTTTTCGCCCAGCAACTGCTTGAGTGGGTTATTCTCCGCTTCCAGCCGCTGATCCGCCGTCTGCGCCTTCGCCCCATTTAATCCTTGACGGCCCCCAGCCAGAAATTGCTCCTTCCAGCGGTCAATTGGGTTCTCGTTGACGCCTCGTTGGTGGGCCACTTCCGCCACGCTCTGATGCTCGCTCAATACCGCCAGCACAAGGGCTAACTTTTCCTCTACGCTCCAACTCCGGCATTGTTTGCCCATCGTGTCCTCCACTCAAAAGTCCCTGCAGTTTGACTTCTTATGGAAAAATTTCCCAGGGCACTACCGATGGTCTTGCTCAGTCGCCCAAACTACCGCTTCTCCGCCAAACCGGCAAGTTGACAATGCCCTTGAATTTCTTCGGGGATAGCCGATCAAAAGCCCTGATAATTATCGCGCTGTGTCATGACATTTCCGGGTGAGCCCGCGTCAACACCCGGCGCACGGCTTCCGGTTCCTTGTCGATCACCAACAGGAAATTCCGCGACGGGCCGGACGGCACCCGGCGGCCCTGCTCCCAATCCTGCACCGTGCGCAAGTTCACGCCGAAATACTCCGCAAAAGCTTTCTGGCTCATATCCAGCTGTTTGCGGATGCGGCGTACATCGATTTCCTCGGGGATATGCACCACGCAGCCGTGGTCTTTCGCGCCTTCGGCAAAGGCGAGCGCCTGCTTCGCGCTATTCAAAATACGATCGCCGGCTTTCGTCATGGCTAACTCTTTCTGTTGCTATAGGCGTCCGCAACGCTCCCTAAAATCTTTTTGAGCGTGTTGCGTTCCGCCTTAGTTAAATTCACCTTATCGCCCTTGGCAAACACATTGAGCAGGAAAACGGGGATAGCATCACCGGAATAAAACGTGATGACCCGAACCCCGCCGCTCTTGCCCTTGCCTTTGGCCCCAAACCGCACTTTCCGCGCGCCGCCTGTACCTGAAATCTCATCACCTGCCAGCGGGTTATCAGCGATGAAGTCAACGATTTCTCGCCGCTCCTCCTCGGATAACCCGGCGTCCTTGGCGTCCTTCAAAAAATCGGCAGTTTCAATAACAGTTTGCATCTCCAAAATATACGGCAATGCCGTATTGTTCTCAACGAAAAATACGTGTTTCGGCTTGTGGCGTGGCTCAAAACCGTTCAAGACTCGAACCGTAATCTTGAATGATCCGGGACCGGCCCGATGGGCGCGCCGTCCTCCAACAGCCCGGTCACGTTCGCCGAGTTCGAGGCGGAACCGGTCGGGCTGCGGGCACGCGAGGGCATGGCGGTCGTCCGCGCTGGGGGGAAGCCGCGTGGGAACCCGCCGAAGCTCCCGGACCGGCAGCAGGGGCCAGGCCGGATGCACGGGGGCGGCGTCTTTTTGATCGGCGACCTGGCTGCGCGGTTTGTGGCCTCCTGGCCCCGGCCGACGGTCTGGTCTGCCGGACCCTCCACCGCCACATCATGATCGAATGTCTCCAGGCCGTAGGAAGGACGAAAGTGGCGTTCAGCCGCCGCGAAGCGGCTCGACCAAAGCCTTGACGGGTCCGGCCGCCACCGGCGCGCCGCGCAGACGGTCCCAAAGTTCGCCCAGACGCTCCAGGCGCCGCTCGGCCGGCAGGCGCCGGCTCTCGACCGACACGACGTGGGGGTTGCGAACTGCGCCGACCTGAAAGCGGAAGAAGTAGTCCGGTTCCAGCCCCATGCGCAGGTCGGTGATCACCACGGCATCGCCCTCGCGGCTCACGGTGTAAAAGCCGTGGGTGAACCATTGCAACCGCCGTACTGCCCACTCGTCATCCAGACGGGCGAGTAGTTCGGGATGGCTCGGGTGTTGCGTGAATTCGAGGGGCCGGGACCGGTCAAGCAGCGAGGAGTAGCCCTCGGCGTAGCCGGTCGGGGTCATCACCAGCACCCGCCAAAGCAGGGTGTTGAACGGCGTGGGAATGGTGAGGAAGCGGTGGTGGGGAAACGGGGCGCGCGCCAGTTCCGCCTCGACCACGGCATCGACGTATAGCTTCGCGCCGATGCTCCACACGAGATAAAGAGTGCTGAGCGCGAGCCCGGCGCCGTTGAGCCAGCGCCCGCGCGGGCTCGTTCGGCGCAGGATCAGCGCCGCGAGCACGCCGAGCAGCAAGGGTGCGGTGTAGAATGGGTCGATCACGAAAATCGTCGCCCAACTGGCCGGCGGCGCGGGCAGCGGCCAGAAAATCTGCGTGCCGTAGACCGTCAGCGCATCGAGCAGCACGTGCGTGGCGAAAACGGCGTATACCAGCACCGCCCAGCGTCCGCGCAACGGGCGGGTCTGGGGGTGGATTTTCAGGATCAGCCACACGACCAGCGGCGTGAGGGCGGCAAGCACGAACAGGGAATGGCTTGGGCCACGGTGATAGGTGAAATCGCGCACCGCATCGCTCAGGGGCACGAGCACGTCGAGGTCCGGCAGGGTGCCGAGCAGCGCGCCCCAGAGCGCGGCGCGGCGACCGACCTGGCGGCCGAGCACGGCCTCGCCGACAGCCGCGCCAAGAGTGAGTTGGGTGAGGGAGTCCATGAATCCGCATCAATACTTGACCGAACAACCGTAGGGCCGGGTCACGGGCGCGCTGATCGGCTGGCCGGCGGCCCGTTCCTTCAAGGCGACGCGCACGTACTGGGTGGCCTCGGGAATATCGGCCGGGTCGGCGGTGGCCAGGCTGTCGATGCCGCCCAGGTAAACCAGCTTCCCCGCTTCATCAATGATGTACAGGTGGGGCGTGGTTTTTGCCCCATAGGCCCGACCGATTCGGCCCTCGGGGTCGAGCAGGACCGCGTGGGGCGCCGCCTTACGGGAACGAGTCAGCCCATCCGCTTGGGCGGGACTGACGTGGCCCTGCTGGCCGGGGGCCGAGGAGATCACCGAAAGCCAGATCACGCCCTGGGCCGCCGCTTCCCGCTGCTGCTCCTGCATGTTGCCGGCGCCGTAGTGCTTGCGGACGTAGGGGCAGTCGTGGTTGGTCCATTCCAGCACCACGGTTTTACCCCGGTAATCCGCCAGCCGATGGGTCTGGCCCTGGGTATCCACCCCCGTGAAGTCGGGCGCTGGCTCGCCCGCGCGCGGCGCGGCCACCGCACTGCCGGCATCGAGGACGAAAGCGATCAGGACGAAACGCAGGAAGGGTTGCAACATGGTTTTTCTCCACGGTTTCAAAGTGATTGCAGGGCTTGGGCGACGATGCCTTCGGTGAGCAACTGGGGCAGCACGACCGGTGTTTCGCTCCCCGGCGCATACCACAGATACAGCGGAACGCCGCTCCGCCCGTGGCGTTCCAGTTGGCGGGCGATAACCGGGTCGCGCCGTGTCCAGTCCGCCACGAGGTAGGCCACGGCCCGGTCGGCGAACAATCGCCGGGTGTTTTCGGTGGCCAGAGCCACCCGCTCGTTGACCTGGCAGGTGATGCACCAGGCCGCGGTGAAGTTGACGAACACCGGGCGTCCCGCCGCCGTGAGTTCCCGCACTCGCGGTTCGGACCAGGCCAGGCGCTCCGGGTCGGCGCGGGCGGGCGCGGCGGCCTCCGGCCCGGCGACAGGGCGCAGGAGCAGCAGCACAACGACGGTCAGGGCAGCCCCCAGCAGGCCGAGACGCCAGCCCCGGAGCGGCCACTGCCCGTACAGCCAGGCGGCTAGGGCCACCGCCACCAGACCGGCCAGGGCCGCCCCGTAGGTGCGGGCGTCGGTCTGCTGGCTCAGCACCCACAGCAGCCAGGCGGCGGTGGCGTACAGCGGGAACGCCAGCGCCTGCTGGAAGGTTTTCATCCAGGGTCCCGGTTTGGGCAGCCACCGGACCTGGGCCGGCCAGAGGCTCAGCAGCACCACGGGCAGCGCGAAGCCGACCCCGAGCGCCAGGAACACCGCGAGCGCCTCCCCGGCCGGGCGGGTGATGGCGAAGCCCAGGGCCGTCCCCATGAAGGGGGCGGTGCACGGACTGGCCACCACGGCGGCCAAAACGCCGGTGGCGAAGGTATTGAACAATCCGCTGCCGGCGGTCAGGGATTGGCCTGCTGCCATCAGCCCCGCCCCCACCGCGAACACCCCCGACAGGTTGAGGCCCACCAGCAGCATGAGGTAGGCCAGCAGCGCGACCAGGACGGGGGACTGGAGTTGGAAGCCCCAGCCCAGGGAAGCGCCGCCCGCCCGCAACAGCAGCAGGACCGCCGCCAGGGCCAGGAAACTGAGCAGGATGCCCGCGCCATAGCTCAGGCCGTGCCCGGCCCGGCGCCGGTGATTCGCCCCGGCTTCGCGGACGAAGCCCAGCACCTTGATGCCCAGCACGGGCAGAACGCAGGGCATCGCGTTCAGAATCAGGCCGCCCAGGAAAGCGAAGCCCAGCGCCGCCATCAAGCCCAAGGGTTCGCTGGCCCCGGTCGCCGCCGGCTGCGCTTCCAGCCGTACCGCATAGCCCCGACGGGCCGGCGCGCCGCCGTCCCGTGTTTCCACCACCACCAACCCGTCCAGCGGGGCAGCGCCGGCGGGAAGCAGATCGCCGGCGGGCACGCGGAGTGTCAGACCGGCGGCGGTTTGCCGGCTTTGCGCGCCGCTGGGGTCCACCGGCCCCCACTCGTAGGCGGCAAACCAGACCTCGGCGCGGTCGTCCACCGCCAAACCGGGCGCTTCCAGGGTGATTGTCCGGGCATCACCCGCCAGGCGATAGCGGCCCGTTACGCGGTCGGCTTCGGGCCATTGCGCTCGGGCGGCGGCGAACAGGCGTTGCGTTGCGGGATCCTCGACCGTGGGGCTGCCGGGATGAGGCAGTTCGACAGTGAAACGCCCAGATTCGGGAATGCACTCCACCCGGCAAACCAGCCATTCGGCATCGGCGGCGAGCGTGACCGGGCCGGCGGGCAGCGGGCCTTCGGGTACCCGGACCGGCGCGAGCAACATCACAGCCCCTTCATAACCGTAGTTGGTCAGCGGCCCGACCGGGATGCGTTGGGGAACCGGCCAGTGAAGGTCGCCGGCGGCCCAGCCTTCGGGCAGCGTCCAGCGGATGACCGGGGCCGCGCCCGAGGCGCCGGGATTGCGCCAGTACACATGCCAATGCGGAATCAATTCGAAGCGCAGCCCGAGCCACAGGGTTTGCCCCGGCGTGGCCTGGGACCGCTCGCTCAGCAGCATCACCGTGGCGTGTGCGGTCGAAACCGTCGCCGCACCGTGGGCGGACGGGGCTGCCAGCGCCAGGAACCAGAGACACAGGAATAACGGGAAACAGCCTGCTTTCATAAGGTTCGTGTCTTTCCCCGCTCGGAACCGGCAACGGCCCTGGTCAAGATCGCTCACCTCTGTGCAACAATGGTTCTCGTAGGACATGGCGACGAGTCGTATGGGTAGATCCTTATTGGATGCACGAATGCCCGCCCGGTTTCCAGCGCGCGAAGAGTCGGGCGATCATCAAGACTCGTATCATACGCACGCCGCCGGGAGCAGCGCCGCCATCTCCCCTCGTTTGCGCGCCCCTCGTTTGCGCGCCCCCCGTCAGCCCGCCACGAGCGCGCGCACGTCCGCGAGCAGGGCGTCCACGCTGGCGTGCAGGGTGTCCCAGCCGCACATGAAGCGCGCGCCGCCAGCGCCGATGAAGGTGTAGAAACGCCAGCCGCGTTCGCGCAGGCCAGCGAGCGCTGCAGGCGGCAACTCGCAGAACACGCCGTTGGCCTCGACCGGGAACATCAGCCGCGCCCCCGGCACGGCCTGCAGCCCGACCGCCAGGCGCTGCGCCATCGCGTTGGCGTGGCGGGCGTGGCGCAGCCAGGCGCCGTCTTCGAGGATGCCGAGCCAGGGCGCCGACAGGAAGCGCATCTTCGAGGCGAGCTGGCCGGCCTGCTTGCAGCGGTAGGCGAAGTCCTCGGACAGGCGGCGGTCGAAGAACACCACCGCCTCGCCCACCGGCAGGCCCATCTTGGCGCCGCCGAAGCACAGCACATCCACTCCGACCTTCCAGGTGAGCTCCGCCGGCGCCACGTCGAGCGAGGCCACCGCGTGGGCGAAACGCGCGCCATCCATGTGCACCCGCAGGCCGTGTTCGCACGCGCAGGTAGAAATCGCCGCCACCTCTTCCGGCCGGTAAACGGTGCCGACCTCGGTGCTCTGCGTCAGCGTCACCACGCGCGGCTTGGGGTAGTGAATGTCGCTGCGGCGGGAGATCACTTCCAGCACCGCCGCCGGGGTGAGCTTGCCGCCGACGCCCGGCGCCGGCAGCAGCTTGGAACCGTTGGAGAAGAACTCCGGCCCGCCGCATTCGTCGGTCTCGACGTGGGCCAGTTCATGACACACCACGCTGTGGTAGCTCTGGCACAGTGCGGCGAGCGCGAGCGAGTTGGCGGCGGTGCCGTTGAACACAAAATAGACATCACAGTCGGTCTCGAACAGCGCGCGCAGACGGTCTGATACCCGGCGCGTCCAGTCGTCCTCGCCGTAGGCGGGGGCGTGGCCAGCGTTGGCCGCCACGAAGGCCGTCATGGCCTCCGGGCAGATGCCGGCGTAGTTGTCGCTGGCAAAATGTTGCATGTAATCAAGCAAGCTCCAGGTTCAGGGGTTCGCCGGTTGCAGCGGCGCAGCCGGCGGCGGTGAGCACCACATCGGTGGAGGAGTTCAGCGCGGTTTCAGCCGAGTCCTGTACGACGCTGATGACGAAGCCGATCGCCACGACCTGCATCGCCACGTCGGTCGCGATGCCAAACAGCGCCGTAGCCATCGGGATCAGCAGCAGCGAGCCGCCGGCCACGCCCGACACGCCGGCGGCGGCGAACGCGGAGACGATGCACAGCAGCAGCGCGGTCGGGATGTCCACCTGGATGCCGAGGGTGTGGGCGGCGGCAAGCGTCATCACCGAGATCGTGATCGCCGCGCCGGCCATGTTGACCGTGGCGCCCAGCGGGATGGAAATCGAGTAGGTGTCCTCGTGCAGGCCCATGCGCTTGCACAGTGCCATGTTGACGGGGATGTTGGCCGCCGAGCTGCGGGTGAAGAAGGCGGTCACCGCACTTTCGCGCAGGCAGGTGAACACCAGCGGATAGGGGTTGCTGCGGATCTTCCAGAACACGATCAGCGGGTTCACCACCAGCGCGACGAACAGCATGCAGCCGACGATGACGAGCAGCAGGCGGCCGTAGCCGAGCAGCGCATCGAGGCCGGAGTCGCCCAGCGTGCCGGCCACCAGGCCGAAGATGCCCAGCGGCGCGAAGCGGATGACGGCATGGACGATGCTGGTGACCGCATCGGCCAGGTCGTTCAGCATGGCCCGCGTTGCGGCATTGGCGTGGCGCAGGACCAGGCCGAGGCCGATCGCCCAGGCCAGGATGCCGATGAAGTTGGCTTCCATCAGGGCCTTGACCGGGTTGGTGACAGCGCTCAGCAGCAGATTCTTGAGCACCACGAGGATGCCGCCCGGCGGGGTGCCGGCGACCTCGGGGGCGTTGAGCACCAGCGTCGTGGGAAAGGTGAAACTGGCGATGACGGCCACCAGCGCGGCGGCCAGCGTGCTGATCACATAGAGAATCAGGATGGGGCGGATGTGGGTGGGCTGGCCATGCTGGTGGCTGGCGATGGAAGCCATCACCAGTACGAAGACCAGGATCGGCGCGACGGACTTGAGGCCAGCGATGAATAGATCGCCCAGTATCGCGACCGCTTTGGTCGCCTCGGGTGCGGCCATGGCTAGGATGATGCCCAGGACGAGGCCGATCGCGATCTGGGAAATGAGGCTCAGGCGCATCAGGCGCTGGAGAACCGTGGGAGCTTCAATGGTCGTTTCAGTGGTCATCAGTGTGTCTCCTTTGGGGTTGGTGGGTTGGATCAAGGGGTACCCGTCAGGGGCTTCAGCAGAGCGCACCGGTAGCGCGTTCAGCATTCGGGGAAGCTGACGGCGAGGCCGCCACGCGAGGTTTCCTTGTACTTGTCGAGCATGTCACGGCCGGTGTCGCGCATGGTGCGGATCACCTGGTCGAGCGAGATCGCGTGGGCGCCGTCGCCGTGCAGAGCGAGCTGGGCGGCGTTGATCGCCTTGACCGAAGCCATCGCGTTGCGCTCGATGCAGGGCACCTGCACCAGGCCGCCGACCGGGTCGCAGGTCAGGCCGAGGTTGTGCTCGAGGCCGATCTCGGACGCATTCTCGACTTGCTCCGGCGTGCCGCCCAGCACTTCGGCGAGACCGGCGGCGGCCATCGCGCAGGCGGAACCGACCTCACCCTGGCAACCGACCTCGGCCCCGGAAATCGAGGCGTTCTTCTTGCACAGCACGCCGACCGCTGCCGCAGCCAGCAGGAAGCTGTCCACGTCGCGCGCGCTGCTGCCGGGCATGAACTCCATGTAATAGTGCAGCACCGCCGGGATGATGCCCGCCGCGCCGTTGGTCGGCGCGGTGACGACCCGGCCGCCGCCGGCGTTTTCCTCGTTGACGGCGAGCGCGTACAGGTTGACCCAGTCGAGCGCCACCATCGTGGCGCTGATCAGATTGCGGCCAGCGGCGCGTTCACTGAGCTTGCGGTACAGCGCCGGCGCGCGGCGGCGCACGCTCAGTCCGCCGGGCAACACGCCTTCCTGGGTGATGCCGCGCTCGACGCAGCCGCGCATCACGTCCCAGATGCGCTGCAGCGCCGCCCGCGTGTCCGCCTCGCTGCGCCAGACGCTTTCGTTGGCCAACATCAGCTCGCTGATGCGCAGGTCGTGGCGGCGGCACCGATCGAGCAGTTCAGCGCCGGTCTCGAAGGGATAGGGCAGCACGACCTCGGCCTCGGCGGTCGCGCCCGACTGGGCCTGCGCCTCGTCCACGACGAAGCCGCCGCCGACCGAGTAGTAGGTATTCTCGTACACCACGCCCGCCTCGCCATGGGCGGTCAGGCGCATCGCATTGGGATGGTAGGGCAGGCTCAACGGCAGCAGACGGAGGTCGCGCGCCCAGTCGAAGAGCACGGCCACCGCACCGGCCAGCGGCAGGCTACCGTCGCCCCGCACCGCATCCACTGCGCCCACGAGAAAATCCGGGTCCACCTCATCCGGCCGCGCGCCCATCAGCCCCGCGACCACCGCGCGGTCGGTACCGTGGCCAATGCCGGTCGCTGACAGCGAACCGTACAGTTTCACTTCGATGCGGCGCACCTTCGACAGCAGCCCCTGCTGCCGCAACGTGGCGGCAAAATCATGGGCGGCGCGCATCGGCCCGACGGTATGCGAGCTGGAAGGCCCGATGCCGATCTTGAACAAATCGAGGACGCTGATGGCCATGGGTGGCTCCGGTTGAGATCGGGTGTTGATTTAATGAATCTAACTGTGAAAATACTGATCGCTGCATCGTTGCATTTTCCAGTGGCGGATAACGCCGATCAATCGATAGTTTTTCACCAAGACTTTAGAATCACTAAATCATGAGTCCCGTCGCGCCCTCGCAGGCCCATGCTCGGCTGAGAGTGTTCCTCGCCGCCGCCCATCATCTTTCCTTCACCCGCGCGGGTGAGGAGCTGCACATCACCACCGGCGCCGTGAGCCAGCAGATGAAGCTGCTGGAGAACTGGCTCGGACAACGCCTCTTTCGCCGCCTGCCGCGCCGCATCGAACTCACCGACGCGGGCAACCGCCTGCTCGCCGCGGCCGACCCCGCCTATGCGGCGGTGGACCTGATGATCGGCCACCTGCGCAGCGGTGCGCTGAGCGGCGTGGTGCGCGTGCGCACCCTGCCGTCGTTCCTCGCGACCTGGCTGGTGCCACGGCTGCCCAAGCTGATGCGGCGGTTCCCGCAGCTCGAACTGCAGTTGGAGGCGGAGGACAGCGCGCGTTCGCTGCGCGAAGGCGAGTTCGACCTCGCCATCGATCTCAACGACGGCAGCTACCCCGGTTTCCAGAGCACGGTGTTGCTGGAGGAGGAGATCTTTCCGGTGTGCTCGCCGCGCCTGCTCGAAGGTCGCCCACCGCTCGATTCGCCGGATGACCTGTGCCACTACCCGCTGCTGCACGACATGACCGCCTGGCGCGGTAGCGCGCCCTACGCGGAATGGGAACGTTACCTGAAGGCGATCGGCGCCCCGCAGGTCGAGGTGCGACGCGGCTACATGCTCAACCGCAACCACATCACGATGCAGTGCGCGATCGCCGGCATGGGCGTGGCGATCGCGCGCCGCACGCTGATCACCGACGAACTCGACAGCGGCCGGCTGGTGGCGCCCTTCCACCAGGCGGTGCACACCGGCAAGCGCTACTGCCTGGTGTATTTCGCCGGCTCGCTCGCCGATCCGCGCGTAGCCGCGGTACATGACTGGATCGCGGCCGAGGCGCGCGGCGCGCAGGCAGCGGACACGCTGGAACCCCACGCCGTACCCGCCGATGGCGCATGATGCGCCGGACGTGGCGCCACCCCGCTCCTTGCCCAAACCGGATGAAGCGGCTAACACATTGTCCTCAATACAGGACAAGACTTATAACCTTATAATTATAGCACTACCCATTATATTTAGGACGTTTTACAATTGAGTTTAAACGGTTACGAGGCACGGGGAATGGCGATGGCTTACAGCGAGGATTTACGAGGAAAGGCGATGGAAGCGCTCGCGCGGGGGGAACGGCCGAGCCGGGTGGCGCGGTTTTTGGGGATCAGCCGCAACACGCTCAACCTCTGGCGGCAACGGCAGGCTCAAACGGGATCGTGCGCGGCCAAACGCGGCTACCAGCAAGGCCACGGGGCCAAGATCACCGACTGGGAGGCGTTTCGGTGTTTTGCGGAGGCGCACGGTGGTCAAACGCTGGCGGAGATGGCAGCGCTACGCGGGGTGGGACGAACGACGATTCAGCGGGGCCTCAACAAGCTCGGCTTCACCCGTAAAAAAAGAGCTATGGCTATCGCGAGCGCGACGAGGCGGCGCGCGAAGTCTTTCGCACCGACACCGCCGCGCTCAATCCCGCTGCCCTGATCTACGTGGACGAAGCGGGCATTGATAACCGCGCAGACTACCCGTGGGGCTGGTCGGCCAGAGGCCAGCGATTCCTGGCCCTCAAATCGGGGCATCGTCGACAACGGATCAGCTTCATCGCCGCGTTGCGTGATCGGGACTTGATAGCCCCCATGACCTTTGAAGGCACTGGCGACCACACGGTCTTCATCGCCTGGCTCCAACACATGCTGATCCCTCAGCTACAACCCGGCCAAACCGTCACCCTCGATAATGCCCGATTTCATCAATCCCCCCAGATCACCGCTAGCCTCAGCACCGCCGGTTGTCATTTGCGCTATCTGCCCGCCTACTCGCCTGATCTGAACCCTATCGAACACCGCTGGGCCTCGCTTAAAAATACCATCCGCAAAAATATCCCTCGCTATCCTTCCTTGCAGGAAGCCATTGATGCTGCTTTTATTGAAAAGTCCTAATCTTAATGGGTAATGCTATAAAAACGTTAAGACAGGCGTTATTTGCAGGTACTCCCATGAAGGCCACCGCCAACGACCCCATCCACAAACTCAAAGCGGTGCTGGCCGCACATTGGCCTTGGCACGGCGCCCGGATCGGTGTTCTCGCGCAGTGCCTGCTGGCCCTGCTCAAGGGGCGCAGCGTCAACCTGGCCGAGCTGGCCACCGGTTTCGGGGGACAGGCCCACGTGGCTTCTCACTACAAGCGTTTGCAAGGCTTCTTCCGTTCTGTCGAGCTAAACCCAGACCACTGGGCGCAGCTGTTGGTGCGCCTGGTCCCGGTCGGCGATGGCCCGTGGCGGCTGACAATGGATCGCACCCACTGGAAGTTTGGCCCGGTGGACATCCACTTCCTGGTGCTCGGCATCGCCTAGCGGGGTATCGCCCTCCCGCTGTTTTGGAGCGTCCTGGGCAAGGCGGGCCACTCCAGCACCGCCGAGCGCATCGCCTTGATGGAGCGATTCCTCGCCGTCTTGGGCGTCGGGCGGGTCGCCGTGCTGCTGGCCGACCGCGAATTCGTGGGCGAGACGGGGTTGCGGTGGCTGCAAGCCCAACGCATTTCCTTCCACCAACGGATCACATGCGACACCCTCGTCCCCAACCATTGGAATCGAATGATGCGTATTGACGCGCTCCTGGGCTCGCTCAAACCCGGCCAGACGCACCTGCCGCCGGGGCGGCGTCCGGTCTGGGGCTGCTTCGTCCACTTCTCGGCGGCGTAAACAGCTCGGCCAACAGCCCTAATCCAGCCTCTCAACTGGCAAATTTTCGATGGTGACGCCTGGAAAATTTTGCGTGGTGATTGACAGACGAGCCTCCTCAATCCTCTTCAATCCTCCTTAGCGGCGCCCGCTCACCCATCGCCGGATTAACGACGGCCGGACTTGCTGGGTAGTGCCCCAAGAAATTCTTCCATAAGAAGTCAAACTGAAGAGACTTTTGAGT
>ERZ761594.283-NODE-283-length-17462-cov-5.087896_pt1 | contig 17462 bp, 22 predicted proteins | sample MGYA00511036_ERZ761594 | MGnify/ENA primary metagenome ERZ761594 (study PRJEB28899, sample SAMN03785561) | bioreactor sludge metagenome | biome: EBPR Sludge; feature: EBPR Bioreactor; material: 0.22µm filtered reactor supernatant | place: Saint Lucia: Queensland... | reverse complement strand
GGGGGGGGGTGTTGCCGATCTGCAACATTCCATTATATCACATCAGATCGGCGCCGTCAAGAACTTTTTTGAGAAAAACTCGAATTTCGCAATATTTCTTTAGTGCGCTGCACAATTGATGAGGCATCACGAAACAATACCCTTGGTCATTACTCTGACCTCGTGCTCTATGCGCGGCTGCAATCTTCGCGCACCCTTGCGCCACGCTTCCGCGGCCTGACCTTGAACTTGTTCGATCGGGATGAACAGACCGGATTTTACTTTCTTGAACTTGGTACCGACGCGCTTAGCGCCATTTGACTTGAGCCCGTCATAACTATATCCATCGCCTATCCGCTCAAAAACCTGGCGATTCCAGTTAGGCTTTGGCACGCGCTTGGGCCACCATCCCGCCTTCATGAATGTCGAGGGGTAGACGCGACGGGCATTCCATGGCGCAGCACTGACGCCCTTGCGCGTCTCGCGAGGCTTGAAATACCGCAGGCTTATGTCACCGCCCCGGCCTTCGACGACGTAGCTCAGCGATGCAGGCGTGGCGCGCTCGCCACCCTGGCGATAGGCGCGCTTACCTGTGGACTTTGGCAGACCCGTTTGGTCTGAGAGTGCCCTGCCAGCCTCGTTGCGCACCGTGTCGCCGGTGCGATTGATTGCGCGGGCGAAAGCACGTCTTGCCCTGCCTTCGCTACCTAGCGCTCGCGTAGCCTCTTCCAGTTGGGCCATGCCGCTTCCGACGACGGTTACGATGATCATGCTGCCCACCAGAATGGAAAGGCGGCGACGAGGCACTGGTGCCTACAAGTCGCCGCCAGCGCAGCGCCGAGGCGCGCGCGTAGCCGGCGCGGAAAGGAGGTAAACGCACCGGCTAAGGGGATCGCGAGCATGTGCAAGGCAGGGACGCACCGCGATGTATGAAGGCCACGACACGTCCGACATCACAGGCGGCACTGCGCGCCGGGAGCGACCCGGCGCCGGATAGCGTGTCGTGGATAGTTACCCCGCCTGACGGCAGGGTCGGTCGTCTTGAATGGCATCGACGCACCGAACTGGGAAAATGGCGAGAACCATCAAGGCCCTCTCATACTTACCGCTCGGGGCGCCAATCAGCGCATGCGCTACGTTGCCAGGTCGCTTCGGCGCGGAGGGTCCATATGGTCTCGAAGAGTGACCAGCGCAGTGTGCACCAGAACCCTACCGGCAGCCTGCGCACCACTGCGGTTTGCCACTCCGGAGGCATTGCCCACTTCCGCCAACGTCACTCCGTCGATGCAGGCGAGCTCGAACGGCTCGCACAGATGCCCAAGTCTTGCCTGCAACTGCCTAAGCCGGCGTTGAGCGTCGATCTTGTTGTTGACGGGCTCGTCGCCCTTCCACTGCTTCGGGACGTTCGACCATCCGCTATCGACCTTGTCGGATGACATCTGCTCTTCGCTGTCAGTGGCATTCTTGCGCTTCGGCTGCGCCTCGGGTTCGGCGGTCGAGACTGTTCGAACGCCCTTGTACGCGATCTCACCGTTCGGTTTGATCCATTGGCGCTGGTCGATCGCCATGCCTTCACCGAAGCTGACCGTTGAGCCCCCCAGCATCGCGTTGCTCTTCGCCATGTCGTGGATCTTGCGATACATCATGGCATACTTGAGCAGTTCGGTGTTGCCTTCACGGATCAGCGCCGTGGCCAGAGGCCAAGCAATGTTGTCATTGGCCGCAACGCCATCCCAGTCCTTGCCGAAACTGGCGCGGATCGCGATCCTGGATTTCTGAGCATGAACCGCGTCCCGCTCGTTTTCGGCATAGACCATGCGAGCCGGAAGATTGTCGCCGTCGCTGGCGGGGGCGCGATGAAGTCTGGCTGTGGCCGGCTTAGACATTGTCGTCCTCGTTCGTCAGGCGTTCTGTGGTGCAGCTTGCCGCATTTCGATCCAGTTGCTCGTCCGTGTAGGTTTTCGTCATCTCGCTCCCCGCAATGTTGCCGCTACATCCAAAAAGCTAGGCAGCCTCGACTCCGTCAAGGGCGGCGTTGTCGTTTTCGGCGAGCCATTGCCTTACGGCTTTGACGGCCTCGTTGGCTGCGCAGTCTGCAGTTGCCTCGCGAATAATGGCCTGTCTTTTGAAGCCCAGCGCGGCCAACAAGGCGTGTCGCTCCTTCTGCTCGCGCCGCAAAACAGTTTCGGCACCCTTCATTTCGATAAGGCCCAATCTGCCGCCATGCATGTAGACACGGACATCGTGCTCGCCGGGCGTCAAGCCGGTTGCTTTTGCCTTGACGCTCTCCTGCTTGCCTCGACGTCCAGCGTTGAAGTCACCGGCCAGGGTGAACGTTCCGGGGCGGACGTTGTCAGCCGCTGAGGCGTACTCTGGCATGGCGCGCAGCCTGCGCACCGCCTCTGCCTGGAGCAACCATTCCTGAACCGGCGCGGGCTTGATGGTGACCTTGCCGTTGGTGGTGACGAGACGGACGCGGCGACCATTGATGGTTGTAGTCTGTGTTGTGCGCTTCATGACCATCCTTATGGTGAAAAGTGCGAAGTTCTAACTCTGCAATTTTGCTGCAGACGAAGTGTGCATACTTCCCTAAAGGGAGAAGTATGCAACTTCGCACTTCGGAGAAGTACTCATTTGCGCACTTCTTTTGAATAGAACTCCGCAGTACGGTTCTGCACTTTTTGGTTGAAAATCGATCGCTATCAGCGGCGGATTAGGCGGCTCTGACGTAAGACGTCATCTTGCGCGAAAGAGGGTCTTTTTCTTCGATCACGGTCAGCACTCCCTCCGCCAGAAGCGCTTTCAGCAGCCCGTCGATGTGCTTCTTTTCGGCCTTGTCGTCGATGTCCACGCCAAGCGCATAGGCGATGGCCTCGCCTGCCCATGGACGCCCTTGCGGAGCCTTCTTGTAGCTGCCGCTGGCGAGCGTGGCCCGGATGAGCGCAAGCTGGTCGGCGGTCAATGCGCCGGTTATTTCCTCGCTGTTCGGCCAGCGCCACTCTGTCACGACCGGCGCAAAGTCCTGCGGCTTGCTCAGACCGCGCCCGTTGCCGAGCGGCACGCTTTCAAGGCGTCGCCAGTGCTGTTTGTGGGATAGCGGCGTGAGGTTCGATTTGCCGTATGTGATTGAGAACATGGCAAAGCGATCCTCCTGCTTGAGGCCTGCCTCGGTCGCCTGCTCCGCCGACATTCGGTTCAGGACGCGCACGGATCGGGCCGCGCCGATCAGGCTCACCGCCCCGCGGGCATCTTCGACCGCGGCCTCGCGATCCGCCACCTTGCGCAGATGATGCACGATGTCGATTGCGCAGTTGGTGTCGTTCGCCACCTGCGCCCACAGCTTCGCGACCTTGTCGATGGCGCCGTTATCGTTTTCGTTGACCTGATGCGTCGAAACGAACGGGTCGACAATCATGACGTCGATGCCCAGGCGCAGGATCAGCGATGCGACTGCCTCGACGATGGGCTCGACGATCTTCACGCCGGTCTTTCTGTCCTCTTGGGCGATGACCAACTCTTGCTCGCGCCCGCTATCGAGGAAAAGGCGGCCTTCGAAATCATCGGGCTTGAGCTTGTAATGAATCGCCGCCGCCATAATGCGCCGCTCAAGTTCATCGCGGGGATCCTCGGCGTTAAACAACCAGACCTTGAGACGCTGCGACGGCTTTGTTCCGGTCAGGTCTTTGCCGCTGGCCATGGACAGCGATTCGACAATGCTGTTGGCAGTCTTGCCCAGCCCGCCCGGCGCCACCGTCACCGAGACATACTTTCGAATGTAGTGCGTGCCGAACGCGAATTCCCGGCGCGGCAGCGACTTGGGGTCAATCCAATTGAACGGGGTGGCGAATATAACGTCACTTGGTGGTGATGTGCTGGCCGGTGACGCAGCGGGCGCGCTGGCCGTCCCGGTCGGGCTGTTATCGTTGTCGGCACGCAGCTCGTCGGTAGGATCGTCCCGATCTGGGTGCTCGCCCGTCCGCGAAGGGTTTTCCTCCCGCTCGGGCTGCTGCGCTGTAATTCCTGCCTTGCGCCGCGCATTCTCAAGCATGCGCGTGATGTCGATGAGCCGTGTGTTGTCCTGCTGATATTCCGGCTCCGGAATGTCGCGCGGCTGCTTTATCCCGGCATCCAGGCCGCGCCTTATCTTCGCCCATACCTCCCGCTCACCGTCGGTGGCGACAAGGCCGTTGCTCACTGCGGCGGCATAAAGCCCTGCCTCCGCATCGGTGCGCGACAAAGCCCCCGCTCCGACAAGAGTCCCGAGCGAGAATGCGGATTTGTTCAGTTGATAGCCGCGACCGCCCTTGCTCGTGCCGGCCAGTTCCGCCAGTTCGGCGTCTACGGCGCCGTTGATGTAGGCGTCGTTTCCACCGGCAGAATAGGTGAAATCGGTGCGGCTGGCGGCAGGCGCCTGACGCGGCAAGACCAGATCCATAAGCCATTCCGGCGCGTCGACGATCGGCGCGTCATTGATCCATTCGTAGATCTCGCCGCTCGCAAGCCGGCTGCCGGGTGCCACGATATAGCCGCCATCGCCTCGCGTATCGACGCCAGGCCCGATCGCCGCGCGATTGCGCACGCCGTCCTTATGCCGCCAGAAATAGTGCGTGCCACCGCCCGCCGTGCGTGCCTGGCGGGTCAGCGGCAACGGCCCGTGCTCGGCGATCATGGCGTCGAGCCACAGCCGGCCATCGTGGTCGTGCTGGTTGCCGGGAACGTCGATGTCGAGAACCCATGCGCCGATAGGCGCGCCGGTGGGCACGCCTATCATTGCTTCCGGATTGTCTGACCACCATCGTCGAATGATGCGCTCGAACTTGGTGGCGCCGCGCAGTCCGTTCGATGTGTAGGGCGATTTTGCTGCGCGGGTGTCGATCTCGCCGGTAGCGGGGTCAACAACATCCTCATCGGCAGGGCGGCAAGGAAAGACTGGCCACCCATGCTGGGTGGTGTAATGGAGGGCGATTTCGAGTGGGGTCATGCTGCGTCCTGGGATTGAGGGTTGTCGTTGGCGGCCCGCAGATGTGGGGCGTTCGCGAGGAAGACGGCGCGCGAAAAGCCGCGCGGGAAGGCGCTCCGCAGGTTAGCGCGTTCTTCACTCGGGGGCATCGCGTGAATGCGGTTGTCGGGCTCGCCCAGCGACTTGTCGCGGCACTTATCCGGCATCCGGAAGCCCCCCCCTACCCGCAAAAGCGTCTTCTTGGTGTAGTTGTCCTCGGCGCACAGACCGGTGTATTCGTATGGGTGGAATGTATGGTCTGCTGTTCCGAAGATGTTTGTGAAGACGGAGACAGGATTCTCCCACATCCACGGCGCACCGGACAGGATGCCGACCATTCGGCATTGCTCGGCCACGATAGCCGCCTTGGCTTGGAAATAGGGGTCGGCGGCACGCTTGGCCTCAAACCAGCGCGCTCCGCTCACGGCGACATCGGTGCATGGCGGGAAGCCGGCCACGAAGACGACACGGCCGCTGCGGATTGCCGCGCCGAGAATTGGCCCGGCGCCGATGTTTGTTGATGCGACGCGGGTAATGCCGGCGACGGCGGTGGTCTCCCCGTGCTGTGGGTCGACCATGATGACCTCGTAGCCGGCGTCAGCCCACGGCTCAGCCATGGCGTCCGTGAGATTGCACAGCAGGATTACAATGCCGCGAGTGTTGTCGTTGTCGTGCTTCATCAAAACGGCGCCCCCCCCTCACTCAACATCTCATGCAGCCGGCGAACCGCGCCTTGCCATGCGGCTTTCACCAGCATGCGCTGCTCCAGTTCGTCATAATCGCCGAGATCGGTCTTGCCGATCTCAGCCACATAATCACCGACCGCATCGACGCCGCCGTCGAGCGCTTTCATCTCGTAGGCGTCAAGCCTCTGGTTATCGCGAATACGATCGATGAGCACGATGCATGGCTGACACAGCCAGCGCGGCTCCGTCTTGAAACTCCCGGCGCCAATGCCGGTCGCGTGCCGACCGCACACGTGGCAGACTGTTGGTGTGCCGTCCTTGTCCTCCGTGGGGAGGAAGGGGTAGGCTTGGGTGTGGGCTGGGGTCATTTTGCCTCCAATTTTGCGCGCTGCTCACGAATACGAAATCCAAAACCGCCCTTACCGGCCATCACGCCGCCTGTATCCGGGTAGTTGGTCGGCGAACTTCCCGTAGATCTGCCTGCCCCCCCCGCTGGCTCCGACCGCACCGAACAAATCGTTATCGTTCGCGACGACGCGCTTGCGGCTAGCGATGCGCTGCTTGCGCGCAATCGGCCCGGAATTCGCCAGCCGCATGCGTTCCTGAATGTCGGCCTGGTATTCTTCCTCACGCTCGCACAGGATGGCTTGGAATCCCTCGCGCCACGCCGCCTCGCCGGTGCTGCCGCTGCCGGCGAACGGGTCAAGTATTGTTCCGCCTGGCGGCGTTATAAGCCGACACAGCCACTGCATCAGATCGACCGGCTTGACGGTCGGGTGCTTGCTGCCAATGCGATCGTTGGCGTCGGCTTTGGCGGAATAGAAGAAACGCGCGGCGGAGCCGGCATCGGCGCGAGGTGGGTTCGCCGGTCTTGAGCCGAAGTCACCGTAGATACCCTGGGAAGGGCGATCGCCATGCTCTGGTCCTACATAGCGCTGCTGACCAGGCGCATCGGGAAACGCCGCCAAAACCTCGTCGCTGCCGTCGTGGATCAGATTGGCCGGCCAGCGGCCAGCGTCGATCGGCTCGCCGACCTTAGCGTTGAGAAAGCCGCCTACGCTATCAGTCTGCGATTTCTCAGCGGCACGCGGAAGCCGCGTGCCGCCTTCGCTTCCAACCCGGCAGCCATCTACATTCACCGCACCGGTGCCGTGCTCCAGCACGTTGGCGGCGACCGTGCCGATCAGAGGCTTGCGCGCGAGGCAAATGGGTTCCCACGCCGGTTTGAGCGCAGTGCCCCAGCCCTGCCACTCCGCAGATTCACTATCGAGATCGCGGATGGTCCTGTCACCGTCGAATCGCATATCGCCAAATCCAGCGGGCGCTGAAGAGACCTCCCCAACTACTTTGGCATCCGCCCAGCGCGCGCCGTGCGTCCCTTTGCGCACGTTTAGGCGCGCAACTTCGCAGCTAACGAAATCGAACCCGTCTCGATCAACGAGCCCGAGAGCCGACACTAATACAGCCCATTGCTCGTCAGTCGGAAGAGCAGGCTGCGAGTCTGTGTCCCTCGCGGCCCAGTGATCAATAAGGCGGGGGTTGCAGTCTCCGAACAGATGCGTGAGGTCTTTGGACTTCAGGCCCGCATCATCCATTGCGGCACGAATGAATCGACACACATCTCGCGTTGGCTCAACATCTTCTGACCTCTTCTTTGCGATCCCTTTCGCCACGTTATGCGATTTCGGAAAGCCCGACCCATAGACCCAAGCCAACTGGTCGCGGATCTCAAAGCCAGCATCCTCGATGGCGACGGTCATGCGATGGTAGGTGCGTGTGCCCGAGAAAGCCGCGACATGACCACCCGGCTTGAGAACGCGCAGCACCTCGGACCAGAACTCGGTCGCAAAGGCGACTTCGCCCGTGTCCCATTGCTTGCCCATGAATCCTGCCGACGCACGCGCATATGCCGCTTTGAGATCGCCAGAGGCGTTTACGTCACCCACCTTGACGGGCGCGCTCCCTGGCTTGCCGAACCGCTTCTGGATTGACACTAGGGCATAGGGAGGGTCAGTCACGACCGCGTCGATGCTGTTGTCTGCGAGCGCGCGGATGCTGTCACGGCAATCCCCCGGATACAGCACGACCTTGCCGTCAAGCATTTGTACCGGCTGGCCAGACGGTATCGTCTGCGCCGCTTGCGCCGAATGTGCCATGATGGCCTCCTTGTTACCGGGTCGCGTCCGGATCAAGCCCGGCGTCGCGGCAAATACCGTGTGCGTAGTTGCTGCCGACGCAGTAGAGATGTTTGGCAAGCACCCAATTCGGCTCGCGCCGATAGCGCTGGCTCGCGATGTGTCGCGCGTTCGGGATGACGATGCCGGGTGTGTTGCGCCCCGCGACGGTATCGCGGTAGCGCTGTTCTTCTGGGGATATGGGACGTGGAGCCATCAAGCCACTCTCACCGACAGTTGCTCACCAACCTCACCCATCCGCGCGCCCTTGACTTTCTTGCCAGCCGCCAGACGCTCCTTGATCGCGGCCTTGTCCGGCGAATAGGAAACGCGCACGGCCCATTTCGGCAGTGCAGATTCGTCTACGATCTCGACGGCGGCAGCTTTTTTGCCGATGGACAGCGTGGCCTCTGGCAGTTGGACCTTCGGGAGAGAGCCGGCCTTCATGACCTTGAACATCAGCGACCGCATGGCTTCCTTGCGGCGCTCCGCACGCTGCTTGCGTGCCGATAGATCGTCGATGCGAGCCTTGATCGCGGCAGCCATGCTGTTGGCTTCCCGCTCCTGATTGACCAAGCGCGCGAGCAGGCTGAAGGCATCCGTCTCGCCCTCGATGGTGTCGCGACGCAGGTCTTCGTCGTCGGCCAGCTCCGGGAAGGCGGCAACGAGGTCGGTAAGCGCGGCTTCCAGATTGGCGACATCGATGGCGAGATATTGCTGTTTGCGGGCAGTGGTGGTCATGTGGTCTCCTGAATAGAAATGTTGCTGGTGAGGGGGCGGGCCGTCGCTATAGCCTCTAACGACAACGCGATGCTGTTGAGCGAATTTGCGATGTCGAACAGCAACTCCTCCGGGTCGTGGATCGGGTCGTCACGCTGTCCGCGCTCGCGCACGATAAAGCCGGCCTTCTTGGCTGCGCGCCGTGCTTGGTAGCGCTCTTTCGGGGTCATGCGGAAATCCTCCATGTCGCGCCGTGAAGGCTGCGGAACTCATCGACTGCGGATTGCGATGCCGTCTTCGAAGCGAGCGTGGCACGCACCGCCTCGCCGGCATTGCCGCTCTTTCGCACCACAAATGCCAATGGCCGCATGGCTGGCGGCAAGGTGGGTACGTGTTCGACGGCGAACGTCTTCTGGTCGGCGTTGTCGTTGGCGATGACGAAGCGCTCAAGTGTGTCAGCGGTGACGTCTATCCCGCGCTCGACATCATCGCGATAGGCGCGGGCCGCATCTGCGTCCGGCTCATCAAGCAGCGGCAGGACGTCATCCAGCCCGCCCGACAACACGAGCGCCAGGACATTCTTTTCTTGCATGATGCTGTCTTTCGCCTTGTGCTTCATGACGTAGTCTTCGCTCTTGGCCTTGACCCACAGGCCGCTGGCAAAACGGACCACGAATCCTTCCGAACCGGTGATGGCGCGCGCGTAGCCGGCGAAGGCGTGGCCATCAGTGTGCAGCGGATCGAAGGTGCGCACGACTGGAAGACCGGTGCCAGCGACAACCGAATGCGGCCAGTATTCGCCATCGACGGTGTTGCGAATGGCGAGCAGTGTCAGCGCGCTGTCATCATAGCGAACCACGATCCGATTGTCCGGCGCCGTCCACTCGAAGACGGGAGTCGCACCGCCTTCCAGAAGACCGTGGCATGCCAACCGCAATTCTGGCGTCAGGTGACGCTCTGCCTTGCGCGCGACGTCCGTACGGCCCACGCGGGTCATAAACACGACTTCCCCGTCGACGATGGCCGGATGGATCATAGATCCGTCGAGTTTCTCCATGATGGTGTGTGGCTGGCCGAAGTCCAGCAATCCGGGGTGCAGCTCGGGCGTCTCGCCGATGTTGCGGAACTTGTGCAGCGGCCGCGCGATGATGCGACCGTCTGATCCGAACTTCAGCCCGCGGCACTCGACGCGTGCGGGATGATCGAAGCTGTCAGCGGCCGTGTAGACATAGTCGATGACCTTGTAGCTGTCCTTGTCGGCGACCACAAAATCAGACCGGCCAGCGACGTGCGGCAGGACGTCGTCGATGTGCGCGATGGGGAAATGGGTCATGCTGCCGCCTTAATCTGCGCGCCAGCGCGGCGCTCGTCCTGCACCGTGACATTCGGCATACCGTCCCCCGCCAAGATGTCGCGCAGGCTTGACTGCATGCGCTCATGGTGCTTGCGCACCAGTTCTTCTGGCCGCCAGCCGCGCGTGACCAACTTGTCGGCAAGCGGGCGGTCCACGACGACATATCGGACGCCAGCCCCTGCCGGTGCGAGCGCGACACAAGCCAGACGATCACGCCGGCGTAGATTGGTCGCGTCGATGCAGACCGGCAGCCCGCTATCGAGCCTGGCTTTCGCCATGCGGTGCAGCGCCAGGAAGACGTCTTCGTTGCGTGACTGGTCGTTGATGCCATCGGCGTAGATCTGGCGAAGCTCGTCTGACGACAGATAGCCCGGCATGCCGCGCGCAATAGTCGACTTGCCCGCGCCCGCCGGGCCAACCATCAGGGTGAGCAGCGGATTGCAGACCGGCTCGATGATGCGACCCGCATCTTCCCAGTTCGCAACAACCTGAAAGCACGCGATCCCCTCGGCGCGCCACATATCGACCACGCGCTGGCGGTCATCATAGACGAGGTCAGGACGCTCCGATTCCTGCGACAGCCAGTAGCGCTTCAGCTCAACATCTGGCGTGCTGTCGCCGGCCGCGCGCATGTGCTGCAGATGGAACGGATCGATTCCCATGTCCGACAGCCACTGTTCGGTCTCGGCGCGAACAACGTCCGACCGTGCCGACCAGATGCGCACCTTGTGGCCGGCCGCTACATGAGCATGGAATGTTTCAACGACCTGCGGCACGCCACGGTCATAAACGCACTCGGCGAAGAATGCCTGCCAATCTCTCTTGCCGCCGCGCACGTGATGCGTGCGGTGATCGATGTTGGCGATAGTGCCGTCCAGATCGAATATTACGAACATGTTCACGCTGCCTCCTGCGCACTCTGGTGATCGACGACGACATATTCAGCGTTGCGCGTTGCAGTAAATGTCCGCATCTGAATGACGATGCCGCACTCGTCTTGCCACGCGTCACAGACGCCCTTCACGCGCGCCACCAGGTCGGCTTCCTGCTCCTTTGTGCAGTTCACGTACTCGCCGCAATAGTCCTCCGCAGCGACATCATTTTCGAAAATGTCTTCCTCTACCCGCTCGATCAGGCGATCAGCGCCGATCCAGTCGGCCAAGCGAAGCTTGTCCTGCCGCGCTTCTACGACATGGATGCCGAGCTTCCACTTGCCGCCAGCCTCGTCCCTGAACTCGCCAACGCACTGACCGACCGCTTCATCGACCGCATCGTCGCGAGTGGCTTCAGGCCCGATGCTCAACCATTCTTCATTGTCGCCAGCCCACCAAGTCCATCCAGTGCTGCTTTCCATCCAAACCCCCTTCTCAATCTTGCGTCGACACCGCTGTTCACAATTTCAAGTATCAACACCGCTGTTCCAAAATTCCGATGTCAACCTAGAACGGAATGAAATCGTCGATGTCCCGCGCCCATGACGGGTCGCGTTCCGCTGGTCCCACCGCAGCATTCTCATTGGCCTTCGGCGCGTTGTCATTCGCAGGCGCGACCCGATAGCCCACGACGTCGGGATATTTGGTCGACTTGCTGTAATCCAACTGGATCTCGGCCGTATCGCTAAGCTCGTCCTGACGGGCCAGCCATTCCTCCCAGCTTTTCGGGAACGGGCGCTGCCCCTGGTGGGTCAGCCACCACCGATCAGCCTTCGATTTCGCATAGCCGGCGTGGCCGGGGCAGACCCATTCGTTTCGGGTCTGAAAGCCGACGAGATAGGAAATCTTGACCGTGTCCGGCTTGCTCGGATCTTTGGCCGGGTGATGATAGAACTTGCGGCTGCGGACTGTGGACCACGGCTTCTCGGTGGACAGGACTGGCGCGCTGTCGGCTTGCGAGGAAATCTTGGGTGACGTGTCGATCGGGAATTCGTAGCCGCAATCCGGGCAGCACCGGCAGGACGCATGAACAAGTGAGCCACATCCAATCTGCCCCTTGTCGTTGGGCGGTCCTTCCTGCGGGCACTGCTTGACAGGCGCGTCCCCCGCGCCGGTGCGGGCCCCCGGCGCCGAGACGGCGTCGATTGGCCCATGCTTGCGAACGACGCCGGCGAAATCCAGAAACAAGCAATCCGTCTTGCCGGGCGATAGTCGCAGCCCGCGGCCCGCCATCTGGATATAGAGACCCGGAGACAGGGTGGGCCTCAAGAACGCTACCAGATCGATCGACGGAATGTTGGTGCCAGTCGTCATGACGCTGTTGTTAGTCACGGCGCGAATCTTGCCGGCTTTGAAGTCGGCGATGATGCGGTCTCGTTCCTGCGTCGGCGTTTCGCCCGATACCGTCTCGCAGGTGAAACCGCGCGAACGGATCTCATCTCGCATGTGATAGGCGTGATCCACGCCTGAACAGAACAGCAGCCACGCCTTCCGTTCGGCGCTAGCCGCGGTGCCGAAGCCTACGATCTCGTCGGCGACCGCACTGTTGATCTCCGACTGGTCGACCACAGCCTGCAGAGCGTTCTGCTTGTAGTCACCGCCCAGTTTGCCGACGCCAGTCAGGTCGTAGCCGGCAGCCGTGCCTTTCGAAATGGGCCGGCACAAATAGCCTTGGTCGATCATGTCCGCGACCGGCATCTCGTAGCATATGTCATCGAACAGCGCGCCTTCGCCTTCGTGCAAAAGCCCCTCGCCCAGCCGGTATGGCGTGGCGGTCAGCCCGACGAGCTTCATGTCAGGATTGATGGCGCGTAGGCCGTCGAGCAACTTGCCGTACTGGGTTTCTGAATTGCGAGGCATCAGGTGCGCCTCGTCGACCATAACGAGGTCGATGTGGCCAATCAGTTCCGTCTTGCCGGCGATAGTCTGCACGCCGCCAAAGATGATCTGAGCACGCGCATCCCGCCGACCGAGGCCTGCCGAGAAAATTCCCGCCGGCGCGAACGGCCAGGCGCGCACCATCTCTTGGAAGTTGCCAAGGATCAGCTCGCGGACGTGCGTACAAACTAATATACGCATGTCGGGGTAGTTTTCGAGCAGATCCTTGCAAATGGTGGCAAGCACCAGGGATTTGCCGGCGCCGGTCGGCAGCACGATGAGCGGCGAGCCGGGCTTGTTGGCCCAGTAGTCATAGAGCGCTTGTACGGCGGCCGTCTGGTAGGGGCGGAGTTCGAGCATCAGGCGGCCACCCGCCCCGGCATCGCCATCCTCCGCCGTAAAGCCGCCCGCTCTCGCGAAATGATCTGATGAGCCCGCTGCCGCGAGACGCCGAAAGCTTCCCCGATCTCTCGATAATCATGGCCAACGGCATGCTGGACGACCATGTCTCCCGCTCGTCCGGCAGACAGTCGCCGCAAAGCCTCCGAAAGCTCTGCATAGTCATGCTGTGCGGCAGGCGCGGACACATGCTGCTGCGGATCGACATGGCGCGACCTGCGATGCGCGGCAATCACGCCGCGGCAGACGAAGAAGATCCACGACCCGAACTTATAGCGGTCGTCATAACTGGGTCCGACGCGCAACGCCTGCGCGATCGCTTCCTGAATGAAGTCCGCGGCCTCGCCGTTGTTGGGGTGCTTGGAGCACCAGCTATTCGCGATCCGGCGAATAAGCGGCAGGTAGGACAGCACGAGGGCGTCGTAGCCCTCGGGGCGGCTGGTGGGCGTGTTGTCGTTCGCGGGCGATGTGGTCATGCGGCTGCCCTCCTGAAGAAATGCGATGAGAATTCGATGGCCATGCTTTGCGCGACCATGAAGCAGATGGTCGATCGGGCGTTTTGGTCGAGCCCCGTCGATGCCTGGCCTTCCCAATATTCCCTGCCCTGCGGCGTGCGTTCCCAGATGAACGCGCGATCGAGATAGGAGATGTCGGTCAGCGCCGCGCGGGCATGATCGACGCGGAGTTGCATGGCGTCAAAGTCATAGTGAGCGATCATGCTACGCTCCCGAAGAGGTCCGGTGCGTTGTCATTGGCTGGCTTGCGTTTGGCTTTGACCGGCTTGGTCGGCGCGTCGATGCGTTCGCGTGCCATGGCCGCATATTCGGGGTTGAGTTCCAGAAGGACGGCGTTACGGCCATGTTGCTGTGCAACTAGGCCGGTCGTGCCGGCGCCGCCGAATGGGTCCAGCACCGTGCCGCCGATCGGGCATCCTGCAAGAATGCAGGGCTCAATCAGGTCGGGCGGGAAGGTGGCGAAGTGCGCGCCTTTGAGGGGCTTTGTGCTGACGCTCCAGACGGATCGGCGGTTGCGGGTGGGCTTGCCTTCGTCCTGCGAAAAGAAGCGGTCATTGAATCCCGCGTGCCGCCGGCCGTGGCCGTCCTGCTTGTTAGCCGCGGCGGCGAAGTTCTCCAGCGTCTTGCGCATTGATCGGTTGGCGTTCTGGCCTGTGTGCTGGTAGTCTTTGTCTCCACCCTTTTGATTGGCGAAGTTCGCCTGCTTGATGCGCGCCAGAGACGACTCAAGTACCGGCTCCTTGATGGCATCAATGTCATAATAGTACCGCGGCGACTTCGACAGCATGAAGATATATTCATGCGCCTTCGTGCAGCGATCCCGCACTGACTCCGGCATCGGGTTGGGTTTGTGCCAGACGATGTCCTGACGCAAATACCAGCCGTCCGCTTGGAGAGCGAAGGCGACACGCCACGGGATACCGATCAGGTCTTTCGGCTTGAGGCCGTCAGGCACGACGGAACCCTTGCCACCAGCGGCTTGCCCCGGCCCGTGCTTTGGCCCGCCTTTTGTGCTGTTAACTTGATACGTCCTATTTGCCGCATAACTATCCCCCAAGTTCAGCCACAGCGTCCCGTCATCACGCAGCACGCGCTTGACCTCGCGAAACACGGCCACCATTGCCGCAACGAACTCGTCAGGCGTCGGCTCAAGCCCGATCTGCCCGTCAACGCCATAGTCCCGGAGGCCAAAGTACGGCGGAGAGGTCACGCAGCAGTGCACAGACTGCGGCTCCATTGCGGCTAGCAAGGCGCGGCAGTCGCCGATCTGAATATCTACTGTCATGCTGCTTCCTCTTGCCGTCCGCCATCAACCCAGACACGACCTGTCGACCGATGGCGGTAGGTTATCGTTTCTGCCGATTCATCCACGTCGACCTGCTCGTAGGCAGGAAGCATCCCAGGTATGAAGAGATGCGCCGGGCAGCCCGCATCCTGCTCGGCAAGCGAAAGCGGCTTCTGCCAGCGCGCGCAGTCCCAGCCGGCATTCCCGTCCATCAGCGGCGTCGAATGCAGGCATGACCGGCAATGCGCGCGAGGCCTGACCTCGCCCCAGCAGACTTCCGCCTGGCGGCAGAACGTGCCGCGGAAGTCGTCCCGCTTGGCGCACAGCCGCCGCGGCGGCTCGGGCGAATTGATGATGCGCTCGATGCGCGCGACGGCTCGGATGGCGAAGTCGGCATCGTAGTGAACGCGCTCTAGGTGCAGATCCTCGTCATTCTTGTTCGACATCATGTAGTAGACGCGATCAATGCCGAGCCCATACATGTAGAACTGAAAGGTCGCGAAGTGTTCCGGCTTTCCGATGCGCACGCCCTCCTTCTTCACCTTCTTGAAGATGTCGTCCTTCGAGCTTTTGCACTCGACGATGTGCTCTGTCATGGGCGCCTCGATGATGCCCAGAGCACGTCCGTCGATCTTGCCGCGCAGATGTCCGCCCGCCGCGCGAACCTTGTCCTGCTGGCCCCATACCTCGCAGCCGATCAGCCGCAGCAGGTCGATGAGGCGATCTTCCTCGATGTTGCCGCGCTCGAAGATCCGCCGCTTGCGCCAGTCTATTTCCTCGCCGCGTGAGGCGCGGCGGAAGGCGAGCCATATCTGCCGGTCACATTCGACACCCACGTCACCGGCCGGGACGCCGACGGATTCCCAGTCGTCATGACCGGCTTCGAGCGCGCGCTGGATGGCGCGCAGGGTTGAGGGTGTGGGCTTGGGGATGGGGGCCATCAGGCGTCCCCAAAATGCTGAGCGACAGCCCGCAAAGCGTCACCTGTCGTTGTCACAGAGAGGTTGGTGACGCCCACGAAGAAGTCACAGTCGCCCGCCAATTCGCGGCGCGCGATCGGCCTGTGGTTCGAAAATCGCACCTTGAACGATCTCCCGTTGCGAAACAGCGTGATGTACTTGGATGCGGTGTGTTTTGCCTCGTAGAGGTAGACGTCGAAGCCCCGCCGGATCGAGATCTCACAAAACTCCACCCATCGAGGCTTGGAGAACCCCATGAACTGAGCCCACCGCACACGCTCGGCGAGATGGCGCATTTCAATGCGGAGGTTCTTGGCTTTCGCCGCGCGAGCAGGTGGCGCTGCGATCTTCGGCAACGGCGCCATTAGGCTGCAGCCTTGCTGTCGCTCGGCGTAACGCCCAGCACAGCCGCGCGCGCGATTTCCATCCGCGCCTTGTCGGGATGCAGGCCGTTGCGCATCGCCCACACGTGAGCGCCGCGTGCGAAATCGTGCACGAGCTGCCGACGCTCCGCCCATTCCTTTTCCTGATCAGGCGTCATTGGCCACTCCTCCCGTCAGAGCCGCCCACGACACCGGGAACAATGGCTGAATGATGCCGGCAACGGCGGTCGCCAGGTCACGCGCTTCCTGCTGGGCGTGGGCGTGAGTGCGCTGCTTGTAGAACCGCGCGTAGGCGGCCAGCGACCCGGTCCAAATCCAGTTGACGACGACGCCTTGCGGCAGGACGAAGCGCGCCTGCTCGGGGCAGACACCCTTCTCGACGAGGTGCAGGTATGCCGCGATACCTTCCCGCGCCACACGCTCGTAGAATGATACGAGAACGGCACTTTCCGGATGCACGCCGCCACTGCCCTGCTTTGCGCTGTCGGCCTTGGTGCGGAAGTGTTCCGGCACGAAAAGCTCCGGCTCACTGTTGATGTAGCGGCGCGACTCCTCATTCTCGACGAAGCCGAACTTGTGCTTGAAGCACTGCGTGCGGATTGGCGCGGGCGCACCCATCCGCAGCTTGATTACGGTATGGGCGAATGGCGTCCAATGGCCGTTGCGGGCCAGGTAGCCTATCAGCTTGGCGTCGCCCGCCGAAAGGTGTTGGACCGGGTAGCCGCCGAACCAGCTGCCAGACATGACGTAATCAAAGTCGACGCTGGCGCCAGGCACCTTCTCGGCGTAGGATTCGGCCTCGTCCTCATCGTCGAACGAGTGGCGCTCCCACTTGCTTTCCTTGTCGAACGACACGCGGGCCGCATTTACGACGGCGAGGTCGTCGCCCATGTGGTCGAGGTATTCTGCTTTCATCGGGCTTTCTCCATTGCCGCACGATACGCGTCCATACACGCATCGCGATCCGCCCATTTCGGCAGAAACTCGCGCTCAAGCGTGGTGATCGCGTCGGCCAAGCGGCCGGCGCGGATTTCGTTGATTGCCTGGATTGCGGCGCGCTTGGTGCTGCCCTTGTCGTCGTCGACGACTGTCAAAGCCTCGGCCGCGTCCAGCGCATCGCGCAGCGCTTCAATGACGTCCTCTACTGTTGCCGCCTTCGCCATCACCCCCTCACCGGCATCACCACCCCGCTCAGCCCC
>ERZ761594.281-NODE-281-length-17707-cov-8.824099_pt1 | contig 17707 bp, 14 predicted proteins | sample MGYA00511036_ERZ761594 | MGnify/ENA primary metagenome ERZ761594 (study PRJEB28899, sample SAMN03785561) | bioreactor sludge metagenome | biome: EBPR Sludge; feature: EBPR Bioreactor; material: 0.22µm filtered reactor supernatant | place: Saint Lucia: Queensland... | reverse complement strand
ACGAGATGCTCAGGAGTCTCGTGGGCTCGGAGATGTGTATAAGAGACAGGCTATATTGAATTAATAGTTAACTGCGTTCGAATTTCGCAAGGGAAATATAACCCTTAATGCGATTCAATATGCATCAGTCCTCTGTTTAAATTATCTTGTTCAATTCCATTCACAGTAGGCATCACAACAGTTGTGAATCCTTCTTGCCTAATGCGGCAATACAAATCTTCAAAATCGTTGATTTTCATTGATTGTGCACTGTCAGTATCCGTTGCAATCATCGGTCTCAAAGAGACCCAAGTATTTTCCGTTGAAAAATGTGCCTTTAATACTGCGGGGTCTATTATTGACCCTGCATGGACGACAAATGCGAGCGTTGATGCATATCCGCTCATTGAATAGATGTTTGAAAATGTTGCGGCGATTTCTTCAAAACTATAAAGAGGATGTGTCGTGGGCGAGTAGTGCCAGACATGTTCCATTCTTTGTTCTTGTTCGGTGCTATGAAGTGATACCTGAAATCGAGCCTTATGGTTCATGTGATGATCTCGCATTACGCGGGTAGCTTCCTCAAACTGCTCAAGGGGTGCGTTTCCTGTCTTCGCCGCTATCGTTGACCACCGAGAAGCTTCTATTCGATCATGCGCGGCAATAGTCAATATGAGCTGCAGCGTATCTCTGTTATATGAAGGGTCACCAGATAAGAGCGGGTTCACTCGGAATGATTCTCCAGGGTTTAGAAGTCCTCTCATTTCGGCAATTTGAACAGCCTTAGAAATGAGCATGTTCATTGTTGACGGTTCAACACGTGAGGCAATTCGATTCTCTCGACCAAAACCTTCTAACGCAGTCACTTCTCTATGGTTTGCAAATACACATCCTCGACAATCTGCGGCACAGTGGCCATTTGCCTGTAGCGGCAATAAGAGGGTGTGGTTTTTAAAAGTTGGCTGATCTTCAACAGAAAGAAGTTGTTTTAAGGTGTCTATATCAGGGTTTATTACATTTGGTCCGTAGGAAGCGGTCCATACTAGTGGATAGGTTTGTCCTTCACAAGAAACTAATGCCTCAATACTCTGGTCTGGATACTGTTCAATTTTAAGTACGGAAGACCCTTCTAGCAAATCATTTTCAATGGATCTCTCTGGCGACATTGAAAATTATAACACCTCGATAAGCTTGAGACTTTTGGTGGAGCTTTCTTTCCAAGTAAAAGTGTGTGCCCACTGTTTGGCATTAGATGAAAGTTTTTTGTATCGCTTTTTGTCATTACATAGCGAAATGACTTCATGAGCAAGCAGCTCTGGAGAGGATTTCACCAAAACACCGGTTACCCCATCAAGCACAGAATCCCGGGTACCGGCAACGTCATAACCCACAACAGGTGTTCCGCACGCATTTGATTCAATATTAACGAGTCCCCAACCTTCACGGACAGACGGGTTCACCAACACATGAGATTTGGCAAGTAAGCGGAATTTTTTAACATTGCTTACAAACCCCCAATATACGGTATTCTTTTCAATGCCGAGTCGTATAACCTCTTTTTTAAGGAAATCCTTCATTTCTTTATCTGTCTTCCCAACAATCCAAAACTTCCAAGTGGGTTCCTGTTTGTGGATTAAAGAAAATGCCTGCAATGCATCAGAAATTCCTTTATCTTTACTCACCGCACCGAGAAAGGTGATAGTTGGTACACTGGTTTTTGCTCCGGGTGTTTTTGGAACATCTGAGAAATTAGTGCCATTGTGAATCACGGTAATTGCGTTCTGTGGGATACCCCATTCCATCAGATCTTTTTTTGTTGATTCTGACACTGTTAAAAATGGAATGCGTCGATATACGAAACGGATAATACTTGATTCAAAAAGCGACCCAAATATGCCAGGAATTAAATTAAATGGTTTCGGCCACGGGTTCATCCACCAGACTTCTTTAGCTACCTCATGAATGTACGCAAGCTTTTTTGTTCGTACGTATAACGGAGTAAAAAATGGTAAACCGTGAATTTGATCGATGACGAGATCAAACGATGGATGTTGTTTGAATAAATACCAAATAGCGGCAGAAAGTTGCACCCCGAATGCAGCTGATCCTTTTCTTATAATATGAATGTCATCGAGCGTTTCAGTCGCATTTGCCCCTGGATACATTGACGTAAACCACCACACAGAATGACCTGCCTTCTGCCAAGCCTTTATATGTTCAATGGTAACTTGCTCTGCTCCACCATTGTTGGGGTGCCCAGGCCCTCTCCAACTCAACATCAATATATTCATATTACTTTTTGACTAACGCGAGGTATTTCGGATTCACCCACATCTTTCGATTCTTATAATCATAGAAATGAAGAATACGAAGCCGATAAAATACCGCTGCAGTATCCCAGACCATACCGAAGACAATATTAAAGAACTTTTTAGAAATAATTGTAGACGGGCCAGAGAATTTCATTTTTAGTCGTACTGGAGCTTCGTAAATACGTGAATACCCGAGATAATTAGCAACAGCGAGCATTTCTATATCAAATGCAAACTTTTTAACAAGCAAGCGAGGGAGAGTACGTTCAATCACTTCCCGCTTAAAAAATTTCATACCCACTTGGGTGTCTTTGACCTTCAAGCCAAAAAGTACCCGTACAAGTAACTGGTATCCAAATGAGAGGATCGTTCTCTGCCATGGATAAACAACTTGAGATGCAGGATGTCGTTTACTGCCGATAATTACATCTGCGTTATACCATTGAAAATGTTCGAGAAGCATTGCCATACCGTTTGGATCAAGTTCTACTCCGGCATCGACAAACCCAACAATATCACCTTTCGCGCGCGACATTCCATATCTGACAGCATATCCTTTACCTAAATTGTTTTTATAGCCGAGTACACGGAGGTTGTCATATTTTTTGCAGAGCTTTACTGCGTTTTCATATGTTCTATCGATCTGTCCATCTACGACGCAAATAAGCTCGAACTGGAATCTGCCTGCCTGAAGTACTTTGTATAAACTTTCAATATTCTTCTGTATAAATTGCTCCGCTTTATACGCGGGTATTACCACGGAAAGCTTTTGAGAAGTGATGCTTGATTGCTCTGTTTTCATAGCAGAAGTATATCAAGAGTGTCATGAAAAGCGCGAGTGTCACTATTATCGAGATTGACAAGACCGTTTGAAGCGAATTGTGGAATAGATAAATACCAACAATTTGAGTAACACTTGCGATTACAAGCATTTTGATGGCTACATATTTTTCTTGTGGCAAATAGTAATTCACAAACACAAGAGATAGCACCATAAACATCATAAAAATGCTGTATGGAAATAGCAATGGAACTGCATCGGTAAATGAATTTCCGTACAACACACTGATAGCAATGTCAGGGATGAAGTAAAACGCAAAGGCAAATACCCCTCCCACTAAAAATGTTAATGCCAAGCTGGTTAATAAAAGTATCGTTCCATCTTCCCCCTCTGCGTGCTTTCTTGAAATCATAGGAAATAAAACACCAGTTATTGGAAGTGTCGAGAAAAGCACTGTTCTACCCAATGTTGCTGCTGCAGCGTAACTTCCTGAGTCCCCATTTGTAAAAAACATACGAACTAATAGTAAATCCACTGTAAAAAACGCAGTGGTTGCAAGGCTTGAAGCAATAATCGGAAATGTGTGATTACTGAAATAATGTTTAGGGGAAATTGTTTGTATGGTTTTTCGATCAAACGGTACTGATCGATATGCAAAAAAGGTCAGTATCAAAATCGTGACTAAAAATCCAATTACAGCACCTCCTGCATCAAATCCAAGATATATAAAGAATGCACCAAATGCTAAGCGGAAGAATAGTTCTAGTATTGAGTAAATGGCTGCAGTCATAAATCGAAGTGATCCTTGGAAATAGGCTTTATACAAAAACAGCACAAAAGATACGAACACAATTGGTGCAATTAAAACGGCTGTCAGAACATGCAGTTGGAGTTGCTCCTTTAGAAGAATTATTCCGAAGAATAAACAAGAAATAATAAGAGCAGGTTTTAACAAGAATGATAATAGAGCAATAAATGAAACCTTCCTTTCCTCTTCAGTTCTCTGTCGAGAAACGGTCTTCACGACCATCGTTCCTAAGAAGCCGTACGTTGAGGAGAGTAATGTGAGGATTGATAAGAACACTGCGAGTTCTCCATAATCTGCTTTCCCGAGCATTCTACCCAGAACAAAATGATACAAATATGCGAACACATTCGCGATGTTACTTCCAACAAGCGAAATCATACTTCCTGAAATCATTTGATTTGACCGAATAGCTCTTGTAATTTTTCTCATTTTTTGTATCGTAAAACGAATATCGCAGGAATTATCAGATTGACACACATTCCCAGAAACGCAGTCATTGCAGCACCGATAATTTTATACTCTGGAATAAGGAAAAAGCCTGCAATCGCTATTGTAATCACATGAACAATCGCGAGCCAGAAGAAAAATCTTGATTTACCAAGAAAATACAGAATCATCGTATGAATTGGCATACTCAATAAGAACAATGCATACCCCACTATTAGAATAATTAATGGGATTATTGAAGGTCTATATTCTTCACCATATAAAAGCGGTACAAGAGTATTTGCAACGAGAACACCCACGGGTATTCCAATCACAATCAACCCTCCCACGAATAATTCAAATTTGTATAAATACCGTTTGGCATCTTGAAGCTTAGTAAACATCGCAAACTTAGGTGCTGCTACTGTACCAAGCGCTAAAACTATTTGTGAAATAAACCCAACAAGACTGACTGCGACTGAATAGTACCCAACCTCTTCTAGCGTTAGAAAGCGAGTCGAATAGAGTGTGTCTAATCGAGTAGAAACTGCGACTATAATTGTTGTTGCTGCAACCCACTTATTAAAATGAAAGAGCTCTGATAATTCGCTTTTTCTAAGTGGTACACCCATAAATCTCGGGATCATGAGGATGCTTAATACAAATCCAATAAAAGGAGATAAGACAAAAAGTAAAATCGCTGCGTTTCCTGCAGGAAACCCTACCGAAATGACGAGTAGAAAGACTAAAAAGCGAAATGTATTTCCTGCTACGTTTACGAAGCTCCATCCCCAAAACTTCTGAAGAGACTGTAATGCGGCGCAGCCAAAGGAAAACAACATACTCCCTCCTACACCTAGTAAGGCCCAACGGAATGCATCATTTAATCCCTGCTTGCTTAGCAGAAACTCCGTAATAAAGCTTGTCAGTAAAAACCCTCCAGCCAGCACTATCGTAAAGCCTGTTAATTTGATGAGGAAACCGGCATTCAAAAAACGTATTGCTCTCTTTTTATCTTTACTCCAACTTTCAGCTGCAAATTTTGTAACTCCAGTGTCTGTTCCCACGTTTGCAATTGAAGCAAGCAGGGCAACCGTAATTGTCACAAATGAAAATACTCCATAGTCATGTGGTCCAAGTAATCTCGCGACGTAAATATAAAAAACAACTCCAATTAATCCATTTAAGAGAGTGCCAAACAACGTGACACCGGACTGTTTGAAAGTACTCGTTTTCAAAATGTTTTCTGTGATATTTACAAATCGTTTCATAATTAAGAAACCCAATAGCCTCTTATAAACATACTACAAAAAAGCAATAAAGAGAGACTAGAAACGATGAGTACTAGTATTTGCAATAGTTTTGAGCGTGTACTTAAAAATTGGGCCATTAGTATAAATGCAGGAAACAGTACCACCATATATCTTGGCATTGAAGAAAAGCTTCCTGCAAAGGTTGGAATGAGATATCCTCCGATTAACAAGATTGAGTAACTTCCGCGTTGCTTAAAGAACGAAATAATACTTAATACAAAAAACAGCACTCCCACAGTAAACTCGAGCAAAGTGGTTGCAAGTGTTGGCCAGTACGAAGTCGCTGAAGGTAAAATTCTAAATACATACCTAAAAAACACCTGTGGCAGAAGAATGATCGTATTTGAACGCTGTTCGCCAAAAATGGCAATATTGTTATAAAAAGCCATATAATCACCGGTTGTTTGTTGTAGGAAAATCATATAAAAAACCAAACCTAAAGGAGCCATAAGTAGGGGTATTGACGAAAGAATATTTGACCGCAGATCTCCACGGTATGCCATATACCATTCAAAGAGAAGTGCAGGTAATAAAAGTACTCCGATCAGTCGAGTAGCTGAACAAAAGAGCGCGAGGACACCTGCAATCAGCCATTTGCGTTTTCTTGCGAAATAGAAGGCACTGACAGACACCAGCAGAAAAAGACTCTCTGTATATACCATTTGAAAATAAAAACTTGTAGGAAAAACAAGCATGAGTAATACGGTAAGCCATACAACATTCTGTTTGTAATCTAATTCAAGTAATCGCTTCAATACAAATAGTGCAAGAATAAAACAGCTAATGGAAAATATCGTACCAACAGCAACAACAGATTGCAGTTGAGTTCCTATCACGCTCACTAATATACCTATGCTTATCGGGTATAGCGGGAAAAAGAAGTATTGGAGTGGCTTATATCCAAAACGGACCAATTCTACATAATGCTCGCCATCAAAGTTTGCATGCATAAGCAGTAATGGCGCTTTCACATATTCACTTCGCCCTCCGCCGAGATAATTCGGTTGCAATGGGAATAGTTGTGCCGCTGCGAAGGCAAAAAGACTAATAAAAAGAATCCAGGCAGCAGTTACCGCTAAAAGCTTCATTTTAATAGTACTTTTTTATACACAGAGATGGTGTTATGTGCAGTTGTTTCCCAATTAAATTTTTTTGATAATTTTTCACCTTGCTCTCCCAACTTTTTTTGCAGACGTTTGTCCTTTAGTACCGTTTCAATACAAAACTTTATATCACGTACGTCATTGGTATCAAAAAAGACGGATGCATCACCATAAATCTCAGTTAAAGCCTGCGTTTTCCCACAGATAGTAGGAACACCTAAGGTCATTGCGTCCAGAACCGATAAACCAAACCCTTCATAATGCGACGGTTGAATAAGAGCTTGGGAGTTGGCTATTAAAATAGGTAGTTCATTGTCAGATATAAACCCAACCCGGTGAATGTGCTTGCTATCGCCAAATCGTGTTTGCAATTCGAATAATGGCCTGTTTTCGATGTGTGTCTTATCATATTCTGTAGAAACTGCCTTTTTCCCGACAATTACGAGGTGAATCTTTGCTTGTTCACATGCATCACATAAATTAACGAGGTTCTTGTTCCAGTTAACATCGCCGATATAAAGCACATACGGGAATGATATGGAATGGTCGCGAAGGACTTTGGCTTGTTGTACCCGTTTATCAATCGGATCAACAGTTGGGCCTAAGTACACAGGAAATATCTTTGATGGGTCAATTCCAAGATGTCGAATAATATCCTTCTTACTTGTTTCTGAGTCAGTAATGACAGCCTTTGCATTCTGAAGCACATGTCTTTGCCTGAGAAATGTTAATTTCCCTCGTACTCCTGCGGGATAATGCTCAGGGTAGATGAGTGGTATTGCATCATGCACCGTCACAACAAATGGGACAGGAGAACGAAGTGGTAGTGTTGGGAAGAAGAAATCAAACGATGGGTAATGAATTAAGTCAAACCTATGAAGGTTTTTTTCATTGTTCGCATCTATGACTTCAAATTGAATACCCTTTGAACGAATATTTTTCAGTGCCTTCACAAGATGCTTCGTATAAACACCAATTCCACGAGTTGCACTCCCATCGGAGAGAGGACCGCCATCTATTCCAATATTCATACCTCTATTATGAAGCCCGAACTCGGCGAAAGCAAAAGGTTTGCACTTATTTTAAGCTATATCCGCCATCAACAACTAATACGTGTCCAGTAATCCCTGAAGCCTCTGGAGAGGATAAAAACAGAATGCCTTGCGCGATTTCTTCAGGTTTCATGAGTCTCTTCATTAACCCATCGTTAATGGCACACGACAGGGTCTCTTTGTCCCATGAAGCGGTCAAATCTGTTTCTGTAGGCCCAGGGGCAATCGCGTTTACTCTCACATGTGGGGCAAGCTCTTTAGCCATTGTTGTTGTCATACTTATAACTGCTGATTTCGCTGCGGAATAATCTAAATTACCAACGCGACCACAATGAAACAGTCCACGAACAGAAGCAACATTTACAATTACACCGCTTTTTCTATCCAGCATAATTCGCCCAGCCTCTCGGGCACACATAAACGATCCAATCACATTTGTATGTAATACTTTCTCCCAATCTTGCCAATTTATTTCCCAGAATGATTTCGGCACATGGGCACCTGCATTATTAATCAGCACATCAATCGTTCCAAATGCTTGTAATGTCTCAACAAACATTCGTTGAATATCATCAGGGTTCGAGACATCTGCCTGAACAGCAATAGCGTGTCCTTTTTTTGCGATGATTCGATTTACCACCTCATCAGCCGCATTTTTATTACTTACGTAATTCACCGCTACTTTAGCACCTTGTGAGGCAAATAAAAGAGCAGTAGATCTTCCAATTCCCCGTGAAGCACCAGTTATAAGGACTACTTTATCTTTAAACTTCATACTTTAGTATTGAAGAAATATTTTGAGTATGCAATCGGATAATGCCATGCAGAGAACGCTGCCCACAAAAAGCCACGCATTCCATCTTTAAACCCTTTGTGACGCACATACCGCAAGAGAAATGCTTTTAACGGTTCAAGTGTTATATATCTAAAAAGTGTTATTGCGTTGCGTGGTACTCCCTCATTTGATAAGTCTTGTGCGCTTAAATCTGTATATCTATTAAGCCGCTCTAAGTACCGTTTAATTGTAGGTGAGTCCCAATGTTCCAACGGTTCAAAGAGCCAGGCGACGCTCCCGTCAATTTGCATTTGCTCATGTACTGATTTTGCAGGAAGCCTAGCCTTCCCTCTTTTTATAAGCCGCACAACGCCATCGGGATATACTCCTCCATAAATCAACGGTTTACCGAGAAACATATTTATGCGTGGAATCAGAAACGCAACAATTTCTCGGTCCCGCTCGCCAAGTTCACCATCGCGTGACTGCAGCAATGATAAATGTCGGCTAAATAATCTGCTGCGTCTAGCATCTTTAGGTGTCCTTCTTAGGATTTCATCCGACGACATCGACAGTACAGACAGTATTTCCTTGCGTAATGCAGGGGTTACAACTTCGTCGGCATCAAGCTGTAAAATCCAATCACCTTGTGCTTTGTCAATCGCTTTTTGTTTCGTTACATGAAAAATTTCTTCATGATTAACAGAAAAGACACGGGCACCGAGCTCTTTGGCAATAGCTACTGTTTTATCAATAGAATGTTCATCAAAGACAATAACTTCATCAGCGATTTCTTTGACTGAATTCAAGCAGCGAGCTATATTTTCTTCTTCATTTCTGGTTGCAAGGACCACTGATAGTTTCATAGATTAATTTACAACAACCCTAAAGTAACGATATCCATTTTCTCCAATAATGTCTTGACTAATGTTTGCTTCAGGCAAAATTTCTTGGCTTGTTCCGACAATTAAACTGTTTGGATATTGTTGTATCATTTTTTCGTATGGCACTGATTCGAAAGAAAAATTACTGAAACTTCGAACGGTAGAAAATCCATATTGATCTCGTGCTGTTAACGTATGCTCCTTCTGAAACAGAGCTGGATCATATTTCATATAAAAAAGAAACAAAATATACGGCTGATCATATCGATCAGTAACTATTACTTTTTGATACTGGGTATGAATCGGTGATAAATACGTCACAAGCTCCTTTACACCATACTGAGATGAAAATGGAAAAGCCTTTGCCATATGAGAATAGTACATATGAATATATCGACCTACGCTCAAGGCGATCAACAATGTCATTACAACACAGATGGCTCTCGTATAACTCTTAAAGTATGTGCAGATAATAAACAAACCATATGCACTTAATAAAGTGAGTGGAATAACCATGTTTGCAGATCTAAGGGCATGTGGTGACTGAAACGTGAGTGCCGCAGGAAGTGGTGCAATCAGTAACCATAGAAAAACCGTTTGCCACTTTTTGTTTTTCGACCTGATGGCATATAAAATCCCAACCCCGAGAAACGCTATCTCTATTAAGTGAAGCTGTCCTGTCTCAGGCACCTTGTTTCGTTGAATATCATCGCCTGATAGGAATAAGAATTCTCCCCAATAATGTTCTGCCCAGTTTGAGAGGAACGCCAACGTATATCCGATTGGTTTATTGTGGAGTAGTCTTGGTATTACTCCATTTGTGTTTTCGTAGTTGCCTCGTAATTCGTTGACTCTATTTTCAGGACCTGAATCAGACCATAGACCCACCCCTCCAGCACGCGCTAAACCGGCCGGACTCACCAGTGAAAAAAGAAGCGGTAGACATAGTAAAAAGCCAATGCTACCTACGCTTACTACACGTTTCCATGATTGAAGGAGTGCTTTCCAATCATTAGCTACTAAAACGAGTACGAGTAGCGGTGTAATAATCCGTGCAGCGTGATACGTATAAAGCGACAAGACAAACACCACACATGAGGCGAGTAAGTAGACCGACCGCTCTCTCCATCGCATGAAAAAATACGCACCTGATACCAAAAAGAAGGTGGCTATATTTACTTCCCAAGCACCTCGACTGAAGTGGATATGCCATGGCGATACTGACAGTAAGAATGCGGCTAACAGTGGAAAGTATTGAGCCAACTGCTTATTTGTTTTTTCCCTGACCATCTCTTTTGCAAGCAAGTACAACGCAACAATGGTGAATATTCCAATCAGCGCTGGGAGCAATCGAACAGACCACTCATTCAATCCAAACGCGGCTATAAAAGGGAGAATTGCATAAACGGTTAATCCAGGCTTGAAGTCATTAAACGATTGAAAGTGTAGCGGCCACTTATTCCCATGCTCATCCAAACCTGTTTTCAATAGTGCATAAGCGTTATATCCCAGTGCAGCTTCATCTGCGTTTATCGCGGGTACGGTATCAAGTTTGTATAGGCGTAAAACAGCTCCTAACAAAACGATTACACAGAGGAGTATTAATTGTTTTTTCATATTCATTTAATATCTATAATTCTCAGTGAAACATTTTTACCATCAAGATGCTTAATATTTGAAATTACTCGGAACGCAGTCCCTTCTTGAGAATCAGCTTCTGGAATTCTCTCACTATCGCCAACTACCAAAGTTCCGGTCTTACCTCTTAAAACTTGCCAGTCAATTCCTTTAAAGGAAATATTATCAAGCTGCTCTAATTGTCCTACATCTCCATACTTACTTTCTACGAAATGGTCGTTTATTGCACTCTGGAACTTCTGAGGGTCATATGCACCGTAGAACAAGAAATAAATATAAGGCTGTGAATAGCTTTGCTGGAAAATTATTGATGAGTACTGTGACTGAATAGGAAGTATTGATTGCACAGCCTGCTTGTACCCATATTCCCAATATTTAGAGTGTAATTTTGGCAGGTGAATAAAGTATGCATCAGCAAAGTACACAAACGACAATATATACCCGAAGAAGACAATCGCACCAACTATGCTTTTAAACTTCCCGGTACTCACAAGTGCGTGAACACCATATCCAATGAGTACTGTTAGCGGAATTACCATTTGTAAACTACGCACTGCATGCACTTGATCCCGAGAAAGAATGGCTGGCAGTGGAGCGATGACAAGCCATAATGCAATAAAGCGTAGGAATGGCGTTTTTCTAGATTTCACAATCACGAATAACCCGATCAAGATCATTGGCAAGTCGAGAATATGAAGCATTCCAACATATGGCGCAGAATGCCGCGGATTCTGCCAATCTCCTTCGAAGAACAAAAACCTGCCAGAAAAATGATTAAACCAACGACCAAGAATACCTCTTGCAAAATTCAATGGCTCATTATGAAACGCGTAGTAGGAAATGCTTCCATTTTGTTCATTCCCTTCAGCAAGCAAGTGTTCTAAGTAAGCCGCTGGCCGAGGTGCTGAAAAAACACTAAATACTGCAAGTCTGCCTGCTTGCCCAACAAACATTGAAACTAAAATAGGAATACTTATTACAAAACCGACAATTGCGGAAAGAATCAATTGCCGCTTTGGCATTTGCATAAGTTTTTTATAGTGGGTAATGCTTAAGAGAAGAATGACTATCACGCTTGATAACTTAGCACCTTGATAACAAAGAAGTGTTAATGCAAAAAAAGCGGCTGCTGGAATAAGTGATGAAGACTTTTCCATAGCGCGTAGGAAGTAGTAGGTACCTATAAGTGTTAGTGTAAGCGCAACGTTTACCTCCCACGCGCCACGGCTCAGCATAATATGCCATGGAGACAAGGCGAGTACTGCAGCAACAATGTACGGAAGCAAACTTTTTTTGTCATTCACCACAACTTGCATAATTTTAAAGAGTACAAATACAGCAAGAATCCCTGATAACGCCCCCGGAAGCCTTGTTGCAATTTCCGTTAATCCAAGTGTCGCAATAAAAGGTACTGTGAGATACACATATAACCCTGGTTTGAAATCGCCAAATGATTTGAAGACAAACGGAAGTAAAGTTCCATGTTCATCTCTGCCTGTTTTTAAAATTGAATATGCGCTATATCCAAGAGCTGCCTCGTCAGGTGTTAGGTGTGGTGGTACGCTTCCCAACTGGATCAAACGCACAAGCGACGCAGTTACTAGTATCAGCGTTATGACAACTTTTCGTAATAATGGCTTATTTATGTTCATACAATTCAAATGCAGGGGACGAGTCCAGGAATTGCACAGTTTTGACCTTTTGCCAATCGCGTGGAGCATTTCCTGGACTGGTTATTAGCAAACAACGAAGTGGACCACAATCAACTTGTTTTTCGGATTCAGTTATAAAAACATGTCCTTCTTTTGGAATTTCCCAGTCATTGACAAAAACATACTGTCCAAATGTGTCAACCCACCACCAGTTAGATTGAGTATATCGCATTAGGTTACTATCCGATTGGTAGCTGCGAGGGTCTAGCCCTGAATAAAACAGAACAAACTCGTGTGGTTCACCATATTTCTTTGTCACAATTATCCGGTCATACATACCCTTATTCTCTTCTGCATATTGAACAATCTCTTTATATCCATACTGCCAAGTCCACGAATAATCCTCACGGTATTGTCCAAAATACTGGTTTAGATACTGCCCTAACAAAAAGATATTTATAACAATAAAAACTAGAACCATAAATTGCTGTACACGAAGATTTGCGCGTATATAGGTAAAGAAAGAAAATAGTCCTAATGCGACCAGTATTTCAGGAAGCGGAAGTAATGAAGTTGAACGAAGTACTGCAAACCGCTCTGTGGTAATAGCTGCAGGTATAGGAGCAAGTAAGAACCAAGCGAAAATCAGCTGATATGCTTTGTCTCTAGAAATGAGTGCTCGTTTTCCAACAATATATAACCCTAAATAGAGAAACGGTAAAGAGATAACATATAACAAACCCTGGTTAGGTACACTAAATTGATATTGGGTTCCTCCGTTTAAGAATAAATAGTGAGGGCTCATGTAATCAATGTAGTGAAGAGATGCTTTCTTTAGGACATACACGGGTCTGTTATATAACAATTTAGAAGCAAGCGGTGGTAAGGTTGATTGATTTCGCAGTTCCTCAATTTCTGATACTACGCCAGGATTTACAATAAATACCTCCTGAGAGCGGGCTCGTGCGTCTGGATTCAATAATATAAAGGGCAGTGGAACAAAGAAAATGACAATAATAAAAATATTCAGTTTCCTTCGAAATTCTTTCCAATACAACATGACTAAGACAACCAGCAATAGTGGAGAGAAAATTCGCGTCGTGTGATACGAAAACAGTGTAAGCCCAAGACAAAACAAGGAAGCGGGAACAAACCACTTGCTGCGTGCTCTATTAATAAACAATGCCATCGCAGTTACTAAGAAGAAAATGGAAACGTTACTTTGCAATACAAACCGTGAAGTGAATAAATACCAGGGATGGATTGCAACTAAAAACGCCGCAACAGTACTCATTCCTTTTCTCTTTGTGAGCCCAAGCGTAAGGAAGTAAGTTGCGATAATTGTTCCGACACCAAGCAACGCATGTGGAATTCTTATTCCAATTTCATTGAGTCCAAAAAGTGAGATGAATGGAATAGTAATATAGAGATTCAAAGGAAGCGGATAATCTCCATACGCCCGAAAGTTAGTGACTGGAAACGTTTGGCCCCACTCGTCCGCTCCTGTTCGAAGGATAGAAAAAGCGTTATACCCGTGAGAAACTTCATCCCAGTTTAACGCAGGAGGATTTGAATCGATTTTATACAAACGAAGAAAGGCTCCACCGAGCACAACCACAAGTAACGAAATCCACCAGAGTTTTTTCATAAATGTTTCTTTTTTTTGTTCACAAAGAGAAATGCCAAAAATGTGCACATGCTCGCCAAAGATACTATTTCACCGGCAACTCGAACAGGAGTACGAGTAAATACGAGCCGCACCGTATGAGATCCCTCACTAATGGTACTTGAGATCATACCATTCACATCAGGGGTAATTGAAATCTCCTCGTCCTGGCCCAGGTATGCTCTCCAGCCAGGAAAGTATGCAACAGGAAAAGAAACAACTCCTGAAGTTGTATTTGTAACTTCGTACTGTTGCATCTGGGAGCCTTTCTCGATCAATCGAGTATTAGCAGGAACTGTCATGTATTCAGTCGGTATTGGTCCATACTTCGGCCAGTAGTCACCAATTGATGCTCGTGATTGATCAACCCACCGTTCGCCCGACTGAAGTTCACGATCCGATGCTGATATCCAGTAGTCCTCTTTAAAAAACGGTGCGTTTAACCCTATTACAAGGGTAAGAATTGAAGCGGCAAATACAAATTTACTTCGTAGGGTATTAAAGGTACTTACTAAAAAACCGCCCGCGAACGAGAATGAAAATAATGCAATTCCTAAAAATCGCCAGGGGAATTGAATATATTGAGAAACACTTGCAGTCATTTCCCAAAGCGGAGTTGATTTATTATGCATCAGAAGCAAGTATAAAAATCCGCTGCCCACCAGGAATAAAACGCTTAAAAGGTTCGTAGATACTCTCCGTTTTTTCCATAGCAAAACCATTGCATACACACCAGTAATAAGCGACATACTCCATTGAACAGGTCCAATAGCGAGACTTAGCCCATCTTCAGATCCCCACGTTGACCCACCATACCCCCAAAATCGCGAGAGAAAAATTTGCTCGAGGGTTACAAAGTGGGCTCTAAAATTAAAATAACCTTCAGTGGTTGTTTGCAAGTTCACAAATGAAGATTCTGTAATGACTGGTAACAAATAAAAACTGGCAAGCCCAACAGATAAGACTGATGCAATACAGATAGGAAGTAGTAGCCTTAATTTATGATGAATGAAAAGCCGCAGCAGAATCCACAAGGATATCGTCATCGAAAATAAAAGGACAGAGAGGTTATGGGTAAGCAAGAGTGCTGAAAGGGAGATAGAAAATCCCACGAGCCATTGTTTTTGTTCTTTTTGAATATACTTCTCAAAACAAAATAGAATGAGCGGGAGGATTATAAATGCAAACGATTCAGGCAAGGCGCCTCGAACCCACACATTAACAGCTCGATACGGAGCATACAGGTACAGAATGGATGAGAGAACCCCTGCCCAATCGCTCTTCCAAACAGTACGTGACAGCAGGTACATCGCAAACGCTGAACCAATAAGTGAAAACCCGAATACAAATTTTAGGGAGCTCACAACAGAGATACCAAGATTTGCAAGTATCCCACCTAATAAAAATGGGATGTGCGAATAGAAGTTGAAGACTGGCTCACCATACCCTAATCCTGCGTTTGCAGCCCATCTACAAGGAAACTGCCCATCTGAAATACACCTTGCATATTCAACCATACGAAAATACGGGAAATCTTGCATTGAGTAAATGCCTGAAGGAAGCATGCGAACTACAGCGGGTAAACTTATGATCAGAATGAGTAAGAGAATGTATTTTTGCTTCATATCAGTGAATTGAGCTTACGCCGATATATGCTTTATCTCCAGCGGTAGAAAATACTACAAAGTCTGCTTTGGTTGATGGAGGGAATTCATTTGGCAAGCCTACAACGAGAGTACTTGCACGATCCAAATCTGCAACCCAGTCAATCGTTTTAAAGGTAAATTTATTGAGTTTATATACCGGCAATTGATCTACCCACGTAAAGTCTGTCCCTTCAAATGACCACTGCGCACTCGCCTTTTGGTACTCTGTTGGATCGATTTTGTTGTAGAACGCTGCAAAGATGTGTGGCTCAGAGATTTTTTTCGAGATAATAACTGGCCTTCCGTTTGCGTACTGATTGATTTTTGAATACAACTCCTCTTGCCCATAGATCATGGCACGGGCTTCTTTAATTGGCTGTACATACCAATAATGGATAAAGAACGAAAATGAAGCGAAAAATTGGAGAACTAGAAACCCGCCGATGACCTGCTTCTTTGTAAAATACTTATAGAAATAATGCAAAAAATAGGCTGCTCCGAAGGCCGCGCAAATCTGAATCGCAGGTAATATAACGGCAGCTCTATTCGCAGCAGCGCCTGTTCCAATTGAAAGCGCTGCTGGAATTGGTGCGACAAACAACCAGAAAAATAGCCAAGTTGGCCTGCGATGGGAGCGAATATACCACACAATAAAAGCAATAATAAAAATTGCATCGAAGACATAAATCACACCTAACCCATTCATCATTCCATATGTCCCCTCAATTGGTCCTTGAGTGAATAAAAACTGCGGCGAGAAATAGCTCAGATAATTGCTAAAAAATCGCTCAATAACAAAAAGATATTTGTTGTAGAAAAAATAACCTAAGGCAGTAGGCATCCCATACTGTATGTACAAATATCTTTCATCCCCTGCCTGACTACCAAGCGCAAAAATCGAAGAATTCGTAAGTCTAACGCCGGCTCCCACCTTAAACGAATAAATTGAAACAATAAACACAATAACTGAGACAATTGCTGCTAAAACAAGAGGGGTTTTCTTCATATGAGGTTTCAGTTGCGCCCTATACTCCCACAATAAAAATAAGCCAACGAGTGGTGTAATTAACCGAGCGGAATGGTATGTAAATAGGTTTATTCCAAACACTACTGCTGAAAAAACAAGGAACCACGGCCGCTTTATGCCTTTCAAAAAGAGTAAAATACCCAGGGGCAAAAAAAGCACTGTGAGATTCGCTTCAAATGCTCCCCTACTTAATGGAAGATGCCACGGTGAAAGCGCTAAGAATAAACTTCCCAAAAGCGCAACATTTTTTCTGTTTTTAGAAATTTCAAACGGAATTTCACGAATTAAGAAATACACGACCAAGACTGCAAATGCTCCAATGATTGCACTGGGTAATCGTGTTGCAAAAGGTGTTAACCCAAATAGTGCAACCGAAGGCATTGCAAGATAGGTATAAAGCGGCATTTTGTAATCTCCAAACGACTTAAAAACCATCGGGTACACAGTTCCCCACTGGTCTTTTCCGGTTTGTAGTAGAGAGTACGCATCGTAGCCAAAAGAAGCTTCATCTGGTGTAAAACCAGCAGGATGATGAGGTAAATCTATCACTCGAAGGCATAACGCAATCAGAAAAACACCTACGAGCAAATACTTGTGCATGTTAAATTATTATACCGAATTTACGTACTTTTTGAGAATATATAC
>ERZ761594.279-NODE-279-length-17891-cov-26.450240_pt1 | contig 17891 bp, 33 predicted proteins | sample MGYA00511036_ERZ761594 | MGnify/ENA primary metagenome ERZ761594 (study PRJEB28899, sample SAMN03785561) | bioreactor sludge metagenome | biome: EBPR Sludge; feature: EBPR Bioreactor; material: 0.22µm filtered reactor supernatant | place: Saint Lucia: Queensland... | reverse complement strand
CGTGTCAACGCCCCCGGTTCGCGGCGATCACCATCTTGTCGCCGGGGTAAGACGCCAGCAGCAGCTTGCCCATGACCGATTTCCCGGACCGTTTCTTGCCGAAACAGGTGATGATTCGGCCGTCGCCGATTTCGAGTTGGCCTGATGAATTGAATGATCCACTCATTCAGTTGCCTCCGTTGAGTGGGTGCCACCACAGGCCGCTTCTCTGGGGTCGAATGGCCTTGGGCCAGTTGGATCACCGATGGCGACCACGCCTGTTGTGCTGATCGCTTCCGCTCCGTCCAGCAGAGCACCGAACGCTGCCTCGGCTTGCTTCCCGCGGTCCGGGTGCTCACCGTCGAACGCGCAGCGGAAGCACACCCATGCCCCGCCGGGGCCGTACGGGCGAAGCTCGGACTGGTTGTCCACCGCGAAGTTCTCAGGCTTCTTGCAGTAGTGGCAGACCGGTTCAGTACTCACGTGGCTCTCCTTAAGCAACAGCGCGGTCATGCGGTGCCGAGATCGGGGCTTGTTGAGCCGGGGGCGTTGGCTGTTCAGGTCACGGGTACCATGTCATGGTGCAGGTGAGTCCTGCGTTCGTGGTAACTGCGATCCTGATCCAGTAGTGCTCTGGAACGTAGGGCAGTAGGGATGAGGAGTAGTAATCGAACGTGCGTGCCCCTGGGTATCGCACGGTCGAATATGTGGTGAAGGCTCCCACCCCTTCTGAGAATCGGACTTGGCTGATAGTCCATCCTGTGGAGACTGCGCCGAATCCTCCCTGTCCGCGGATTTTGTGGTTGCTGGTGTCTCGTCCGTAGTATGCGGCGGCTGTGATGACGGGGCCGCCGGTGAGCCACACCTTGGTTCGGAGTGTTCGGATCATTGTCATTTCCTTTCTGTGTGGGTTATGCGGGTTCGATCATTGCTTCGGTTACCGGCACGATAGCAGTACACCAATTAAGATCATCATCTAGATAAGTGTAACTGGTTAAATACCATTTACTGTCGGGATCGTTCGCCGGACCTAGATAGATTCCGGTATCGCCTTTTGCGGCGTTCGCCGGACCTAGATAGATTCCGGTATCGCCTTTTGCGACTGTTGCGTGACCGCCTACGGAAGCAAGGGAATCGATAGTGTATCGAATCTGTTGTCCATTCTGATATGTAGCCATCACTCATCCCCTTGCATCGACTTTACGATCATCTGCTGTCGAATGAGCCTTATAGCAGCGTATCGCAGCTCCACTGTTGCGCCCGCTATCTCCAAAGCTGTTGAGACGTTGGGGTCTGAGATTGTTCCGTCACGCTCGGCCTTTTCGTACATCTGGCGCCATTCGGCGAGCGCGGTTTGGTATTTGCTGTGCGCGGTGTCGAGTCGTTCTCTCCAGTCGTTCACGGCCGGTTCCTTTCGTCGCGTTCCTGGTATGCGATGACGGTTTGGATGTAGATCTCTCCCTGCTGTTTGCGGGTGAGCCGTGCACATGCTGGCGACGTCCATACCTTGTCACTGCTTGGATTGTCGAATTGAGCTGAGTATGCGGCGGCGCATTGCCGCTGGGTGTCCATGAAGTCTGATCGTAGGTCTAGGGCGAGCTTCCCCGCGGACAGGAAACAAACGATGGCGCAAACCAGCATGAGGAATTGCGTTCGAGTTTTCATGACGGTTACCTTTCGATGTATCCGCGCGCCCATTTCGCGTTGACGAGGGCGATGTCATACATGCGGAGGGTTTGGATGTTGCCGGGGCGTGCTTGCATCAGACACTTGCAGGACGCTGGTGGGTGATCGTCGGAGCCGATGAGTGCGTGTCCGATTTCGTGCAGCACAATCATTTGCCGTCTCGCAATCGGTTCGTCCATGTAGAACGACGATCGGCAAAGGGTGATGCTGCCGGGCCGTCCGAACTGAGGTTGCTTGGTGTATCCTGCCACTCGGTAGTCGTAGAGACACGGCTCATTCGTATCTGAGACACGGAAGCAGTATTGTCCTCCAAGTGTGAACGATGGGCACTTGCCGTAAACGATGCTTGCTTTCGTGGCCCGGTCCCAAGTGGTGGAGGCGAGATCTAGTCTCCACACCTTGGACCCACGATGGTAAATCCTGGTGTTGTCCTCTAGGATTACGCGCGTGTATTTCTTCGCGTATTGGACGGGTGTAGCATGCGCTTGCTCGACATTGCTGGTGGTGATGATTGATGTGAGCGCGAATGCTGCGATGATGACTCGAACCAGCCACTTGCTCATTTGAACTGACCTTCCATGCGGTCGATGATGGAGTCTATCCTATCATACTGACGGTTGATGCGGGACGATATCACACATGCTGAGTAAACAAATGTGATGCTTGTGGTGGCAAGTATCGCGGCCATGGCGATCAATAGTATAGCCACGGGTTGTCCATCAATAGATCGCGAACAGCGTTCGCGAGATCGCGACTGTGGGCTGATGCAATGATATCGTCCTTACCGTCCATCACTACCCACGGCAGAGGAAAGAGCACTGCGGTTTCTTCGTCCGTTTCCTCTACGGTGAGGAGGAATCCCACGGGACCGACGGGCGCCATCAGTTGTCCTGCGTGTAGTAGCTGACGAGCGCTCGCGCCCGGTCGGCGCTGTCGACGTATCCGACGATACCGGCGGGACCGTAGACTACGTGAGTCCATCCGTGGGCGAGCGCTTCGTCACACCGAGTGGGCGCGTAGGTGAACATTGGGGTTCCTCTCTGCCGGGGTGTTGCTTACTACCAGTGTATCGTCATCGAGGCTTGACATCTGTATCGGCTGAACGGGTGAACACGTAGCAATCGCAAATCATTACGAGACACGCATTCCGAAGAGTTCGGATCAATCCGGACAACTTGAGGCGTCCGTGCGCCGCGCGCGTGTATCCGTGCGCCGCGCGCGTGTGTCCGCACGTGCATCGAGGAGATGTCTGTGCTAAGGTGTCCTTGTCCCTGCCGGGATGATGTGATGGGGCAGGCACTTGTTGAGACAACTCCGGGTGCCTGCCCCATCCGTTTGTCATGGCGAGGTTCCCGGTTTGGGAGTGGGGAGAGAATTCTTTGCCATGAACAACATCTCGGTAAGTCCTTCCCATAGGTACCAATCGCTGGTACCTACCATGACTAGGGCTCTCTGCTGAAAAGCGTTCATGGCGTTCATGAACTGCTGATCAGAATTGAGAATCGTCAATGAGCTGCCGATGCGGTTGGTGATGTTGTCTCGCGTGTTGATCCATTCGCGGGCTAGGTCAAGCAATTCGTTGACGGTCGGTTCGCTGGGCATCACGTAGCACCTTTCGGGCGACAGGAATAGAAACAGACAATAACTCTTGCCATAACGACGTGCGATGAGTGCCGGTCATTCCGGCGCGGATCGTCACACGAGCGGTAGTGTGCTCCGTCAGAATGGCATCCGCCAGACACTCCAGAGTCACCGGACAACGAGCGCACACCCTGCGAGCGTCAACAAGCCATCCATTGGTGGCGCCATTCTTGCGGGGCCTTCCTAGACCCTCTTCCCACATGAGGGGGTCTGTCCCCGAACACGCGGCATCCATAACCCATAATCTCACGAGCGTGCTCCTGTCCAAGAGAAGTGATGCCCGGGAACAACCTCGCTCCCGGGCATCACGATGTAGGTCACTTACCCTTGGACTTTGGGGCCTTCTCCTCGACCGGAGCCACAGCAAGCTTGGGCTTACGCGGACGAGTCTGGAGCGGGACGGCCCAGAACGTCACCGCGACAGTGTTGCCGGTTTCGTTGACAACGGTCTTGATGGTGGCCGGAGCGTCGTGCTCGCGACCGGCGCGACGGAGCATACCGAGCACGCTACCGACCTTCGTGGGGTCGATTCCCGTGAGCTGTCGCGCCTGAGCGGACGGAACGCCAGCATCGATCAGTGCGGCGACAACATCGGCCAGCGGGTTCGCGCGGCGAGTGCGGGCAACGGCCGGGATCTCGACCGGCGCTGATGCAATCGTGAACATGTCAGACATGAGATTTCCTTTACGGTGAGAGTGGGGTTGTCAGAACGGTGGAGGTTCTGACCTGTTGATGTCGAGCGTATCAGGTTGGACGACAGATGACAAGTATTGAATCCTGGCGCGTCGCATGTCTGTGAACGCTAGTCCTCTCCCGTTCAGAGTGATGACGTCATAGACCACGGCCACGCGGTGTTCAGGATGGCGCGTCCGGTGCCGGTTCGCGGCGTAATGCGCGGAAGGCTCAGATTGCCCAAACCATCTCGAATAAGAGCATCCCAGGGCGAGACAGCGTAAATGGTACTCCTCTAGAAATCTCTTGACTACCTTCTGCCATCCATGGTAGAGGCAATAACTTGTGGGGTCATTCTCTCCCACGGCCAAGCTGTACCGTCGCCGTGGAGTACATCCACATTCGAGCATGATTTGTATGTCTCTCATGACATCCTCTCTCATTCGTAGAGTAATTCGACAATTTCCATCGGCGCATTGATGCCGTCTCCCGAGAGCAACGCATCGACATCATTGTAGTCGTTCCCGAACGTGTGTTCATAAGGAGTTGACCACACGTCTCCCACCGGAGCTTTCTCCCAGACATTTGATGTGATGATCCCGTGCGATTTCCACGCGCCGTAACGTTTGGCGGATGGTTGCGCGCTGATGGTTCGCATCCTTCCGGTGCCGTGATCCTGCGAATACACGTGACCAGCCGTCCACCATTTGCCGCGGGCGAGCGCTTCTGTTGCTGTCACCATTCCGAATTGGATGGGTAAAGTAATGGACGGGAAAGCATCGAGTGCAACTGTTCCGTCAGGGATCGATTCCCAGATTTCGTCAATTCTCCCAATTTCGGGGGCGAGATCGTTTGCGTTGATTCCTCGAGATTTGAACTTGAGTTTACCTTTTCTGCGGACATTGTCTCTCGCTTCATCGTCCCAATACACACCCGGCATGAACACCGAAAGATTGACCTTCTGTTTGACATCCCATTGACCCAAGGCGGTGGACGATAACGGCAGGGTCGGATGGGGGGAGTCGAAATAGACCCCATCGGTTGCCACCATGACGACGCTCTGATTACCGCGTGGATGAGAAGCGATAGCATCAAGAATCATGGTACGGGTTCCTGCCGTGATCAGGGATGCGCAAACAGCGGCTGCATATTTGGGCGTACCGATCGATTGCGCCATCTTGCCATATGCCGAGTTATACATCAGCTTCAAGGCCTTACCCGCTGGGCTGTTTTTCCCTACTTCCAGTCTTTGTAAATAAAGCTCGCGAATAGCAGAGTAAGGACAAGCATCAGAATCGGGCGTGAATGATTGCACAGACAGAATCTCATCAACAGAGCACACCCCGGCACGTTCTGCAGCCTCCAATTCATGTAACCAATACCAACCTCCGGTGTGTCGGGGGCGCAGTATCCGGCCATCGGGGAGACGATGCGGCATGGCTCCGAAGTGCGCCACGGGCGACGACACGAGGGCACGTACCAGGACGTAAGGCGCTGTCATGTCATCTGACCAAACCCCGTACCGAAAATCAGGTAAGGACGCGATGATGTTCGGATACGCAGAATTGATATCGTACTCGTAAGTGATTCCGGGTTGTGGTCCGTGGCGGAATATCTCGAACCAGCCTCCGTAGTAGGACTCTTGGCATGCGGTCAATGCGTCCTGTGGGGTAGCCGCGCGAATATCTTCTCCAAGAGGCGCGTTGATGTTTGTCAACCATGCTTGTGCCGCTTGACCAGGACCGAACCACTGATTACGGCCCAACTTGATATCGCAGTGCGCGAAACCTTCCGCCAACGATTTCATGAGATCCCCCATGACGCGATTCTCGGTCACGTTGTAGCGAATCATGTCACGGTCTAATCCTGCCGTAGATCGATGCTGCTTCCCTTCTAAGATCACTGCGTAGTCATCAGCGGATACTATCGGGGTATCCCATTCGCTGGGATCGATCGCCCGGAGAAATGAGGATTGATAGAACGGTCCTGCGTCGCATATCGTCATCCATGCTTTGACCCCGTGTGGGCGCAGCTTGAATCTCCGAGTACCTAGAGCGTCAATTTCCCATCCGTCAACGATGACCGGGAATGGCGGTAGATGCGTCCCCGTGCGTTGACGTTTGACGATTCCCTCTGTGGTGAGGAGTGCGCGTGCACGTCCCTCGGGCATCGTACGTAACCACTGCGTGAAGTCATAGCCGAGATAAAATCCAACAAACACAGAATCGGGGTATTCCAAATACTGATCGTAGAGGAAATCAAATACCATATCCCAAGGTAAATGCTTTCCGTCATACGTTAACGACCTATCGCCTACGGACAACAAGACGTAATGATGGTTGCCCTCGACATCGGTGATTCCCTCGCCATCTACGCCGATGAAGTGGAGCGACTTTGTCCGATGACGTCTGGAGTCGCTTCGTGTCTTACGTGCTGCTGTTGACCGGCAGGCGGCAGACTTACATTCATCGCAGTACCTACGTCGTGCATTCGAGGCGATGAAATCTGCGTCGCATCGAGGACACCGCCGCGAATACATGTTCTCACCTTCGTGCTGCCGGAATGATTGAGTGATAGAACCACGGATTGTTTCGCGTCGTTTGGTCTGCCGCTCGCGCTGCCCATAGCTCATACGTGGAACCGTAGGCAACTCGCCTCTCTTCGGATTCCATGAGAGTGGAGTTAGCGGCAACGATGGGCTTTACCTTGGGACCGCCCGGGAGAATGGTGACGGCATGTGCTGCGACTTGAGACGTAGTGATGTCCGGATATACGGTTCTGCTTCGTGGCGCGCGTGCGGATTGCTTGACTTCACGCTGTTTCTTGGCCGCTGCCGGTCCCGATGCTGACGGGTATTCCTTGAGGATTCGTCGTCGCTCTACGGCAGGCTTGCGCTGCCATGCGTTATACCCTGACGGTGTGACCCCCTGAGATTTATAGCGCCTTTTGGTTCGGGCGCTCAAACTCGACCACAGTCTCACGATATGCTCTCCTCACCGATCCGTAATGCTGGTGTGGCCCTCTTCCCGCGAACATGACGGTGAGTCCGCGGGAAGAGGGCCACATGATTCGGTGAGGGGTCAGTAGTTCAGATAATACGTGGTGGCATCCTTGGCCTTACCGGTCTCGCGGTCGACGTAGACGTATTCGCTGACACGCAGACCCTTCGGAACGGCGAGACCGGCGTGCGCCTTCGTCAGGTCCCCTTCAAATCGCTTGAGCCGGTCCTCGGTGATCTTCTCCATTTGCTGGCGGATGCCGGTCGACCCGTCATTGATGATCAGCTTTCGCCCGTCCCTGGTCACCACGGTCATGGACACGAAACGGCCGTGGTCGCCCTCACTGAAACGCCAGTCGAGAACGATGAACGGAACTCGGACCAACTGACGCTTGTCCTCGCACACCTCGAATCCGGTGCCGTATTCGGTGACGTCCGAAACGGTCAGGCCGTGCGAGCTCAAAAGCTGCACTGCATCGGCGAATGACTGGATCGATGCGAGACTGTCGTCATCGAGTCGGCGGGGGCCCTGCTCGGTGACGGTGCCTTCAATGGTGTCTGACATTGGGGTCGATATCCTCTCAGTGGGTGAGCACGCTGCCGGTATGATGTGTGGTACGTGCCCGGGATGACCCGGCGCTGTCTCAGTGTCTCGGCTTCACCGGGCGGGACGTGACGACGGTAGCACACCACGATCAGGAGAGGAAGGCTCACCGATGGATACGGCGATTCCGTACGAAACGCCCGAAACGGACGGGTATAATGCGCTCGGGCCCGTCGAGGCCCGGCCGCTGGCAGGCGACACCTCCGACGATGATGCGCAATACGTAGAGGAAATCCTCACCCCGCGTAGTGATGGCGTGGTCATCGGTCCGGAAGACTTGGACACATTTGATGACGAGTTTGTTGATGCGTACGACTGGACGCGCGACGGACCGAAACCGACTACGCGAATCATCTCTGGAACGACTGTTCTGATTGCTGGCGCCACGGGCGGTAGTTTGGGATCGCCGATCATGATTCTGCCCGCCGATCCGAACCGTGTGAGTCTGCGATTCCGGACCACCGCGGGTGCGCCGGACATTCGGTGGTCCGACGAATTGCAGACGTGCTACTCGGCGGGAATGCACGCGGACACGGATCAGCCGGTTGACATTGCACACACCGGCGCGCTGTGGATTCTGCCCATCTCAGATGACCCGACCGCTTATGTGCATTACCACTCGGTGACCCGCAATGTCTGACGAAAACGCGCTCGCTGAAATCCTCGAAACGGTCAAGGACATCAAACAGAAGATTGACGCCACAGCGGCGGCAGTCGCCAAGGTCGAATCGGAAGTCGGCCCGTTGATCAGTTCGCTGTCTGAGTCGCCCATTTTCCGCATGCTGGGAGGGAAGAAGTCATGACCGATGAAACCAAGGATGTCGCCGCTGATGCGGCGGAAACCGTTGCGCCGAACAGTGTCGAGCGATCCGAGGAACGCGACGACGAAACCGAACGTAACAATGACGACGAAGACAAGATGACGTCTTTCCTCACGCGACTCGATGCCATTGCGTCGCGCATGGAAACCGCTGTCACTCAGCCCGCCGTTGACACAGCGCCCACCGACAAGCCCTCATCAGTGGAGGCCCCCGGTGATGGCGAGACTATTCCCGATTCATCTCCCGTCAAACCGCCGTGGACTCACAGAGGATTCATGCGATGAACGACCCTTACATCGTGAGTACGGTTCCCGTGCCCTCCGACTCCACGCCTCCTGTCGATGACTATGACGACGTGGATATCTCCAATGTTGTGCCGCTTGCCGCGCCGCCATCGACCGATGATCCCGAAGCGCCGTACGGGCGCACCAAGTCAGGCCGCATTCGTAAGCGGCCGGTGGGGAGTGCACGCCGCGGGGCATCGGGGCCGCGGGGCGGCAATGAGGTCCTGGCCCGCCAAGCGGCATCATTGCTGGCGCAAGCAAACGGACTCATCACCACCGGATTGTTCTTGACGGGTTTCCCGCGTACGGCGTCCGCTATTGCCGAGCGTAATGAACCGTTCGAGGCGCAGGTGACAGCGGCACTGATCGCTGATCCTGCACTGTGCCGGACCATTCTCCGTGCTGGCGGAACGTCCGCAAAGCTGTCTCTCTTGGTGGCTTACGGAATGCTCGCCGGTTCTGTGGCTCCGGTGGCTCTCGAGGAATACCGGGACATGCGTTCGCGTCGTGCAGATGAGGAGGAGTGACGTTGCCGCGGGATTGTGGAGGAGACAGTTGTATTCAATCCTTCGTTGTGGATGAGAATGCGCACGCTCAAGGGTGGACAGATGAGACGGGTATTCCTGATTGTGGGATTCCCGATCAGTGCGACAAGGGTTTCGGAGGTAAGTGATGCGGTTGGGACCGGTCACGAATGAGCAGCTTTCTCGTTTCGGCAATGAATGGAAACAGGGAGAGCACGTTTTCGTGTCCGGTCCCACCGGGTCTGGTAAGACCACTTTGGCGCGTCAGCTTGTCGAGCGTCGTATCGATCGCGGCGGACATGTGGTGGTGTTCGTCGCGAAACCCGTGGTTGATCCAACCATTGTGAGAGAGTACAAAGGTTGGACACGATGGACTAGAATGAAGAAGCGGGGAGTGTCGCCGAATGATCGGCGCATTTTGTTGTGGCCCAAGGTTGAGGGCAAACCCGCATCGGAAGCGCTTCCGATTCAGCGTGAAGTATTTGCGGAAGCGTTCGACATTCTGTCTATCGTCGGCCGTTGGACAGTCCAAGTGGACGAAGGATTGTACAATTGCAATCCTATGTTCCTGAACTTGGCTCAGCCTCTCGCCATGGGCTTGAACATTGGTCGGTCCAGCGACCTGACCTATATTACCCTGACACAGCGTCCATCACATTTACCTCTCGTGTGCTATTCCTCGGCATCACATGCTTTCGTTGGCCAGCATCGAGAAGCTGCGGACCTCAAGCGGATTGCTGCAATGGATGGCATCAATTCGCGTCAGGTGACGAATATTATTTCCGGTCAAGGAAGGAGAGATTTCTTGTGGCTACCCATTGCGCCAGGATGGGAACCTGAACCGGTCAATCTCGCAATGTAGCGCCCGCGGATGACCGGGGCGCATGCCCTACACCCTGTTAGACTGTGACGCAACCCCGCCCAGCGGAGAAAGGAACACACAGTGCAGCCTCACGCGCACATCAGTGCGACACACCTAGTGGCGGGAATCCTGGCCACTATCGCGGTATTCGGCACCCTCCACCTTCTCGCGCTTACCGCAGACAACAGACTGTCTCGCGCATACATCTCTCTCGGATTCTGAAAGGATTCCACACATCATGCCATCCTCTGCAAGCGCCGCCGTGGCCGATGCGCCCGTTGCCGGTATCCCCTTCACGATTGCCGCGCGTGCACAGCGGCGATTCTCCAATACCCAGACTGTCAGCAATACTTCCGCGGGATCTTTCGCGATTGTGCCGCTCACTGCTACCGGTTGGGTTCGCAAGATTGTCCTGCAGTTCACGGCCGCCATGGCATGTGCATCCGCGGGTGCCGTTGTCGCTGGCGATGCTCCGTGGAACTTGGTGTCGGGTATTCAGTTGTCCGATGCCACCGGTCAGCCTGTGTACCAGCCCATCAGCGGTTACAACCTGTACTTGCTGAACAAGTACGCCCCTGCTGGCGGTACCGTGTTTGCGAACGGGTCCTCTGAGGTTTCGCGATTCAACCCGCATCTCGGCCGTGGGTATGCGTTCGCGGCAACCGCCACCACCGGTACTGCCGTGTTCCGGCTCGAACTGCCGTTTGAGCAGGACTCCCAGACCGGTTACGGTTGTATCCCGAACCTCGACTCGAATGCTGCATTGCAGCTCAAGGTTGATTACGCGGCGCACACCGTGGCCTACACTGGCACGACCGTTTCGTCGTCCACTCTCAAGATGGACACGTATCAGTATTACTGGGCGCCCGTCGGTAAGACGCTCGCGGGTCAGCCGGTCGAGGCTTCACCCCCCGGTGCGGGTGACTACATCGAAACCCGATACGAGACTCAGACGGTTAACGCATCGTCGGAGAACCTTATCGTTGTCAACGCGCGTGGCGGTCTCATCAAGGACATTATCGGTGTCTCTCGCGCTGCCGGTGTGCGGACGGCATTCACGGCCGGATCGAATGTCGGCAACGTTCTCGACAACCTTCCCATCGATGAGTCGGTTCCGTTCGAGCAGTTCATGTACGAGGTTGGCACTGCGACCGGTCATATCGGCGCTGAACTCACGACGTCGTACGCTCCACTGACCGCGGGTGTTGCTGCCGGTACCGACCGCGGTGTCGTGCCGTGGCTGTACTACAAGCAAGCGGGCTACCGTGACGGTTGGCTGAACACGCGAGTGGGTTCGCTTCTGCAGCTCAAGGTCACCCCCGGCGCATCCGCCACTCAGCTCGAACTGTTGGTTCAGCTCGGCCAGATTAAGGATGTTGCGTCGTTCTACGACCGTAGCTGACATCCTGTCGACGCGACGCCTAATGCACGGTGACGTTAGAGCGTTAAGGTCGAGGACAATACGGAAGCGGCGCGCGGTCCGACAAAACCTCGACATCCCTTCGCTACAGAAAGGAATTGTAATGGCAGTCACGGAATCCGAGGAAGATCCTCGACAGACTCGACTCATCACCACGCGCGAGCCCAAGAGCAAGTCGCAGAAGTCCATCGGCGCAATGGCAACCCAGGATGCCGTCCTTGTCGTGCTCGCAGCATGGATCGGGTTGTTCCTCCTCCACTATTCTCTTCGTCATCACATCATCTGAAAGGAACTACGTCATGTTCGATAAGGCTACCTCTGTCCTCGCCTCGAATCAGATTCTTCAGGCTACCTCAGGTCTGATGGCTCTGCTGTTCCTGTGGGGAGCTTTCCGGTCCGGCAGTACGGTCCTCAAGATTGCTGCTGGCGTCCTGCTCGCCCTGGTGGTCATGGGCCTCGTCAAGGCACGCGGCTGATCCGACATGCCTACCCTCGGACTACTCTCTATCATCGTCGGAATATGGTTTATCCGTCAGGTGGCAGTCGGCCGAGTGAAGGATATCCGTACGGACACCCGCGATGCACTGAACGCCGTTCTCGGTAATGGTGACATCAAATCTGTCATGGCACGTAAGGGGTCGAACGTCTCCCCTTTCGCTGAAACCCCCGGTGGCGGCAATAGTGCTGCCGGGGGTGCAGTGACCTCTGTCAATGGGCTCAACAATGTCGGTTCCAATGTCGGCGGTGCAGTGCTCCGAGAAGCTCAACGGTTGGGGGCCGCCGCTAATAATCGATACGTGTTCGGTGCAACGGGACCTAATTCTTACGACTGCTCTGGGCTTGTCTGGCGGGCAATGTATAATGTCGGTGTGTATCGCGGCGTCAGATTCACGACGTACACATTCCCCGTTATTGCCGCACGCGGCGTTGCACGTAAAGTATCGTCCCCTGCCGTGGGCGACATCGTATTGTGGACCGGGCATATGGGTATCGTGTCCGGCGCGAATCAAATGTATAACGCAGCATCGTCCAAGTCTGGTATTCGCACTTCATCAATCAGCGGCCATGGCGGTACACCGTCATATTGGCGATTGATTGACGGCACGTCTCGCGCCACATATTCGCAGAACTGAGGAGGGAATTACCTTGTCTGGTACTACGGCAACCGCTCTCGCTGGCGCTGTCGCTCTCATCGGCGGTTGGCGGAAAGAGGGACAGTGGCCCTCCAATGGATACCGTGGCGTTATCGCAACAGCAGTACTCATGCTGTTGATGACCGTACTCGATGGCACCCGCATAGCGCCCGTGGCACGCGGTCTGGCTTACTTACTTCTCATGGCGGCAGTATTCGTTACTGTCGGTTCCTGGAACAACACCCCTTCACAGAAAAGAGTCTAGTCATGACGGATAAGATCATCGGACTGTTGATGGCGTTCATTTTCTTGAGCGCTCTCGCCGCGATCATCAGCAAGCGGTCCAACACCTCGAACGTTCTCAACGCCTTTTTCAAGGGCTTCCGGTCCTTGCAGGACGGCGCGCTGTCTCCCATCACCAAGTAATCCGAGAGGATTCTCGTCATGAGTTTGCTGTATACTACTCAGATTCCATCTCCCGGAAATGACAACTCTGAGGAATCGCGAGCTACGGTTCAGCCGACTCGTGAGTCTGCTATTCCCAATGTAGACACCGAACGTCCTGCGGTTGTCGTCACCGATACCACCGACGAATTGACCGGTCTGGCAACCCGTCAGGTACCGGCCAGGCACACCCCGTCCAGCAACCCCGCATTCAATCCCGACGACGTTGACTATCAGGCGGTTGACCGCATGTGGGCGACCAAGGGACGCGCCGCCGCGCTGGAAGCTCAAGGGGTATGGGGGCGGGGCACGATGCGCTATGATGAGTCCATTTCGCCTACCATCACCGGTGACGAGATGCTCGGTGGCGACACGTTCTCTGCCGAGCGTCAGCTCGTACAAGGTCACTCCGGCGACTTCATGACCGGGGTGACCAATGACAACACGTATACAGCCCTGGCCGCGGCCGCTGCGACACGGCAGGCGCGTAAGGCGTACTCGGCTTCTCTGTACGAAGGGTGGACAGGATGAGTGAGAGCCCGGTTCCCAGCGGGGGCGGTAACGCTATCAAATCCGCTTTCGGTGCCAAGATCAAAGGTGTCCCCGTATTGCTGATCGGAGTGCCGGTTGTCATCCTCGGCGCAATGCTGCTCCGGTCGAAAGCGCCCGTGGCTGACGTGAGCGGAGATAGCGAGGACACTGGAAAACCGGTATTCCTTGCCAAGTCGACCCCCGGTAATTGGCTCGCCGTTGATCCTGTTACCGGCAAGGCCTACAACACCGACGGGACGATTACCTACGTGCCAGAGGATACTGTCACCAATGGTGGGGCCGATCCTGCGCCCGGTCCTGCCACGCCCCCGAACCCTCCGGTACCTCCTGTGACCAGGGAGTTATCCGCACATGAAAAGCATGTGTTGCATCTCCAGCACTTGCAGCATATCGCGAACACGAAGGGTAGCGGCACGGTCGCAACCGGCACGAAAACTTCACTCGCAGGGAGCAATACGAATAAGCCGTTGCCTAAGCCATCCACTGTTACGGTTAAGCGTGGCGATAACCTATCGTCAATCGCGCGACGGAACAACACCACGGTTGCGAAGCTGGTTGCCCTCAATAAGATCAAAAATCCCAACGTGATCTATGCGGGCTCCACTCTTCGGATCAGGTGAGCGCGATTATGCCAGAGCACGAAATGGAGCCTACACCAGTGGATAACAACGGATCTCTCAGTGGCAGCACCCTCGCTGCTGTGACCGCTATTATCATCACCCTCACTACCGCTCTCACGTTTCTGACGTACGCGGGATCGGACATCACTCAGCTTGTCTCATTCCTGGGATTCATTCCCAACGTCATTCTCTCTATCGTCCTTCTGCGTAAGCAATCGACAATCGAAGGTAAGGTTGAGAAGGTCGAACGTAATACCAATGGAAACCTCACCGCTTTGATCGAAAAGATTAATCACGTTCCCACAACCCCTGACGTCGTGCAACCCGTAGAACGTCCCTATGGGTCGCGAGACGGGATCACCGGAAGGTAATCATGCCGACCACCATGACCGGAAAAGAGTTATACGAATACCTCACGTATAACGGAATGAGCCCTGCAGGTGCTACCGGCATCGTCGCCAACCTGCAAGCTGAATCAGGGCTCAACTCCAAGGCCGTGCAACCCAACGGTCCCGGTCGTGGTATCGCGCAATGGTCCGTGGGCGGACGCTGGGATCAGCTAGTCAAATGGGCCAAGTCAGCACGCCGCGATCCCGAGGACATCAACACCCAATTGTATTACATGCAAAAGGAGATGAAGGAATCGGGATTGTGGGAGCGACTCCAGAAAACCACTGACGAACGAACCGCTACCCGCATGGTCCTCAAGGAATACGAACGCCCCAAGGACCAATCAGAGAACGAAGTAGCCCGCCGACTATCGCTTGGGAAAACCGCCGCCAGCGGAGCTAAGGACCTCACGGCGCCAAGTCTCACCCAATCACTCACCCCTGATTGGGTAAGCGGACCTCTCCAGCAACTCCAAGGGTTCGCTGTCGACTCAGGCAAAGTCGTAGGACTAGCACTACTCGGCGCGCTACTCCTCATCCTCGGAATCGTCATACTAATAGTCGCCTCGAAACCTGTTACGGCTGTAGCAAAGAAAGCGGTCCAACTATGAGCCCAGCAAATCTGTACGCTGACGACGCGCTAGGGAACTACCCCTCTGCCGGAGGCGGAGGCATCAGCGCCGCGCACCGCGGAGGCTTCAAGTACCCCAGCAACCTGTACTCGCGTGACCAAGGGCAGTACCAGTTTCCGCACCTATGGCTGTTTGCCGTGCCTTTCGCCGTCTACTCCCCGGGCGTGATCTCGTCCTTGGATATCCGGGTGACAAGCGCGGGGCAGGCAGGTGCCGTGGTTCGGCTCGGAGTGTTCGCGGACGCCGGGATGCGTCCCGGCGCACTGCTGGCCGATCTGGGTACTGTCGCCGCTGATACCACTGGGGTGCGGTCAGTCACTGGTGCTGTATCCGTGCCCACTGGGCTGGTGTGGCTCGGACACATCTCACAGAACTGCGCAACCACCGCGCCATCCATGGCAACCCCCAGCGGAGTCGCGGGCGCAGTCAGCCCGTGGGTGCCGATCGACGCGCTTGGGGGCTGGGGCGCCACCGGCTATCGAATTCAATCGTCCGGGATCACTGGCGCGCTCCCCGCAAGCTGGCCGACATCTCCAGCCACCCAGACCCACCCCGACACGATTTCGATGGCGGTGACCTTCGCATGATGACGACATATCACCCCGGCGGGTACCTTCCGGCCAAGCCTGCGCAGAACCGCGCAGCGGAGTGGGACACCACGGCAGGCACGCACACCGCGTGGGACGCCAAGGGGAACGTCATCGAGACGCGCCCCCTCACCCCCGCCGAGGTGGCCTCATTCGCGGCGGCACAGGCGTTCGAGGATCAGTCCGCCAATCGCAAATCAGTAGAAGACAAGCTCTCGGCCTGGCTGGACCTCAACAGGACTTTCCTGACAGAAGATGCGGCAACTCAGGCGACCCATACTGAAAGGCAAATCGCACGTCTCACACGTCAAGTCAACGCGCTGATCAAACTCGCCCTCAACAAGCTTGATACCGACGACGCATATGGCCAGGACCCCGAGGTGCGTCGGCTCGAAGCCCCGCACCGGCGCAGGAAGGTGGGATAGGCGATGGCGCGGCTGTCAGCGCACTTCGACTCCCGGGAGTTCGCCTGCAAGCACTGCGGTCGGCTGCCGGCCGGCAAGCCTCCCTACTCGCTGCTCGCGGCCTTGGAGAAGGCGCGGACCCGGCACTACCCGAAGGGCATGGTGATCCGGTCCGGGTACCGCTGCCCGACCCACAACGCCGCCGTGGGCGGGAAGAAGGGCAGCCGGCACGTCGCCGGTGACGCTGCCGACATCGCGCCCGTGATGACCCTCAAGCAGGCCCGGGACTGCGGATTCCGCGGCATCGGCGTCGACGTCCGGGGCCGCGTCGTCCACGTCGACATGCGGCCCGTGCCCGCCGTGTGGCGTTACGACGAGAACGGGCGGACGCCGTGAGCATCACGACCATGCGCGCCGACCTGGCCGCCGCGTTGGACACGGTGGCCGGGCTGACCGCGACCGCCTACCCGCCGTATTGGAAAGGCCTTACTGTCGACGGAATCTGTGGAATCAACACGGCCCGATCCTTGGGGTTGACCCGATAATGTATGAAGGCAACTACACCGTATTAGATACTCCCTTGAAGATCTCCGACTACCCGATCGAACGCGACATCTATTTGAAAAACGTTGGGGGAGAAGCGGTTTACGTCTCCACTCAACCCGGCAACATAGCGGCAACCGGATTTGAACTCAACCCGTCCGACACCAAAGTTTGGGTAGCCGGAGATTCACTCTACGCGGCATGCGCGACCGGCAAAACTTCTACACTGAACATTGCATTGAATGCTGGCTCGCTCGTGTCGCCATACGACATTGCAAAAGGCATTACCGGAGGTACGCCACTCACAGCATCAGAAATAGCCCTCGAACTCAACACGCTAGGCGTGCCCACATTCAACCGGTCATACCTAGCGTTAGATGACATCTACACCGGGACATCTGCATCTACTTCCTGGTTAAGTCCCGTACTCAACTTTGACGGATACTCGTCATTCATACTGTCATTAACGTGTGTCAATGGTGGGGCGCCCGTCAACAGCGAATACAACGTTAACATTGCGTGGTCCTCAGACCCCCTGGGAAATGACGACGTGATTTTCACAACGTATTCGATAGCTGAAGGTCGTTACCAGATTATCGAAGGTCCGATCAAAAATCGATACTGTCAAATCAATGTTTCCTCTGCATACCCCACCGGCGCCTTTGATGTTTACATCAAGATGCTTGCATCAGCAATACCGTCACCGAAATCCCGCACATACGTGCGAGACAACTTCCCGGCAGGGCTAGTCAAAGTTGACGAATCCGGATTATTCATTGCCAGCGGAACCCTATCCGCCGGAGCAACACACACCTACTATCCCCACTCCTACCCAGGACTAGCCAACTTTGAAGTCTACACCCTCACCACCATGCCCACCGGACAACTCAACCTGTTCGTCATCGACTCCCTCAGCGGATTCGGAATCACAACCGCTATCGCATTCACCCCAACCGCCGGAACAACCCTACACGTCCAACGGCAACTCACCGGACGACCCATCACAATCCAAGTCCAAAACACCTCAGGCGTAGCCATCAACCACCGCATCACCATCTGCTACGGCGACAACGGACCCGAACGCGAGTTCAACTGA
>ERZ761594.277-NODE-277-length-17932-cov-4.525256_pt1 | contig 17932 bp, 15 predicted proteins | sample MGYA00511036_ERZ761594 | MGnify/ENA primary metagenome ERZ761594 (study PRJEB28899, sample SAMN03785561) | bioreactor sludge metagenome | biome: EBPR Sludge; feature: EBPR Bioreactor; material: 0.22µm filtered reactor supernatant | place: Saint Lucia: Queensland... | reverse complement strand
ATGCACGATGTCGGCCATGGCGCCCTCCGTCACAGAAAGCTGAGGATCGACAGCGGGCTGAAGCCGATCCCGCCGCCCTGATAGGCCTTGATGTCGATCTGGTAGGCCTCCCGCATCGGCCGCCCGAAGGCGTCGACGAAATCATGGTCGTCGTCGATCCCTTCGATGAACCACATGTCGAAGATGTTGCGCACGTCGCCCCCGAGCGACACCAGCGGCAGTACCTGGCCGGCGATCGATGCCTGCGTCAGCCCCTCCAGCGTGGCGGTGCCGCCGAACTCGTGCGGGAAGAGCACGCCGCGGATCGTTTCAACCTGCCCGTCGCCGCCCGTCCATTGCGACGGGTTCAGACCGCCCGCCACCTGCATCTCTGCCCAGCGCGTGCTGGTGCGACGACGCCGGTCAGTGAAGCCGAAGCCATGGCTTTCGAAGACGAAGGGGCCGAGCGCGAGCGTGACCGGACCGGCCATCAGGTGCCTCCGTCGGAAAAGTGGCTGCGCATGATGGCCGAGGCTTCGCGGCCGAACTCGCGGCGCAGCTGCTCGGCCGAGGCGCCGGAGCCACCCTGGATGATGATGTTGCCGAAGCTGATCGAAGTCGGCCCCCCGGCCGCGGCGCGACCCGCGCGTGACGCCGCTATCGGGCGCGGCGGTTCCGGCACCACGATGTTGGAGCGCAGGCCGTTCAGCATCGAGGCGGTCTTCTGCGCATTCATGATCGTGCCGTGCACGGCGGGCATGAAGAGCTCCGGTCCCCGCTCGCCCACCAGATAGGGACGCAGCGCGTCCACCGGGCCGCCGGCCGCGCGCTTCTCCACCGTCTCGCCGCCGCCCATGCCGACGGCACTCTTGACGCCGCTCCAGGCGCTGGAGGCGGCGCCGGCGATCGAGCTCCGGATGCGGCTGCCGATGTTCGACACATAGTCCAGCACCGCCTGGGCGCCGGCCTTGATGCCCTCCAGCAGCGAATTCATCAGCGCCCGGCCGGCGGCGGCCAGATCGATGCTGGCGAAGATCGCGCGGATCCGCTCCGGCAGGGCCGACAGGAACGCCACCAGCTCGTCGAGCTTCGCCCGCGCCGCCGCAACCGCTTCCGTCAGCCGCTGCTGCAGCGCCGCGCCCATGGCCGCGAAATCGATCGAGCCGATCAGCGTGCCGATCTGGCCGGGAACGGCGGCGATCGCGTCAATCAGGCCCTGCGCGGCGCGCTCGCCCATCGACCGGAACTCGGCCTCGGCCTCGTCCGAATAGTCGTTCATGGTGAAGATGTCGGAGAACCAGTTGCCGATCTCGGCAGGGATCGCCTTCACCGCGCTGACAATGGTCGACTTGAGGTTCTGCATCACACCGACGACGAGAGCCACCGCTTTCTGCACCGTCTCCTGATCGATGCCAAGCCACGCTGCGAGGTCGAAGACCTTCTGGCTCGCCCAGCTGCCGATCGCACCGGCGATCCGGCTGCCGAAGGCGATCATCTCCGAGACCAGGGATGACAGGGCTGCCCCGATCGCGCTGGCAAAGCCTGAGACGAAGTTCGAAATCGGCTCCCAGTAATTGTAGACGGCGAGCGCCAGCGAGGCCACGGCGGCAATGACCGCCGCGATCGTGCCCCAGATCGGCGCGGTCATGCCGGCGAAGGCGCCGACGACGCCGGTGACGGCGGAGAGCGCCATGCCCGGCAGCGCCGCCAGGATCGACCCGAACATGGAAAAGGCCGAGGTGAATCCCAGGCCTGCCGCAATGCTCCCCCAGCCGGTCAGCGCCGCTCGGATTGCCAGCCCTGCCCGCCCGATCAGCCCGGCGCTCTGCACGATGCCCAGCGCAGCTGTCAGCACACCGCCCTTCAGCCACAGGAACGCGAACTGCGCCGCGAGGGCTGCGAGCCGCAGCGCCACCAGCCCGGCAACCAGACCGACGATTCCACGGGTCAGCCGCGGATTGGTCTCGGCGAATCGCGCCATCGCCAGCACGACCGGGCCCAGCGCGTCCATGAGGTCATTGATCGCCGGCAGCAGCGCCGAGCCGATCGCAATGCCGAGCGCCTCCATCTTGTTGCCGAAGAGCTGCATGGCGTTGGCGGTGGTGGCAGACCGCGCCTCGAATTCCTTCTGCGAGGATCCGAGATAGGTGGCGCTGTCGGCGACGTTCGCCAGCGCCTGGTCCAGGATGTCCACCTGGTTGATCAGCGGCGCCAGCGCGCGCGCTTCGTCGCCGAACAGCTGCGACATGACGCTCGCCTGCATGTGCTCCGGCAGGGCGCGGATCTTCAGGATGACATCACGCAGCGTGCCCACCGCATCCTGCTGCAGGCGCTTCGACACTTCGACTGCATCAAGCCCCAGCGCCTTGAACGCCTGGCGTTGCTGTTTCGAAGCGGCCGTGCCTTTGGAAAGCGCGCGGCCGATGTTGCGGAAGCTTGTCGCCGCCACTTCCGCTTCCGCACCGGTCGCGATCATGGCCGATCCGATCGCCGCCGTCTGCACGGCTGTGAAGCCGTATTGCTCGCCGACGGCGGCGACGCGCTTCATGTAATTGACGAGGGCCGGCGCCGACGAGGCCGAGGTGTTCGACAGATGGTTGATCGCATCGGCCAGCGCGCTCGTATCGGCCACCGAGATCTGCAGCTGCGTCTTGATCTTGGCCAGCGCCTCGCCGACCTCCCCGGCCGACATGTCGAAGGCCACGCCGACCTTCGCCGCCACCTCGGTGAAGGCCAGCAGCTCGTCGCCCGCCATGCCGGCCTGCCCGGCGGCGGCGACGATGTCGGCAATGCCCGTCGCGGCGATCGGGATCCGGGTCGATAGCGCGATGATGTCGGACGACATCTGCTTGAACGCTTGCGGCGTCGGGAAATCGACCACCTTGCGCACGTCGGCCATGGCGCTTTCGAATTCCAGCGCCGACTGCACCGGTGCGCGGATGGCCCGGTACAGCCCATAGGCCACGGCCGTCGCCTCGGCCATGCGTCCGCGCATGGCGTCGAGCTGCCGGTTGTTTGCCTCGATGCGCGAGCGCAGGGTGTTGACCGCCCCCGCAATCCCGCGCGCCGGGCCCGTCACCTTGTCGAGCAGCGAGATGATCAGTTGTGACGTCAGGGTGGCCATGCCGTCTCCCGTCGTTCAGGCGCCGCCTATTTCGGCGGCGCTTCCGCTTTCAGCAGCTTGTCCAGCTCGGTCTGGTTCGCCAGCAGGTCATCGGCGTCCCATTCCATCACCATGTCCCAAGGGGTATGCAGATAGCGGGCGCAGGCGAGCGTCAGGCCTCGCCAGCTGCCTCGCCCATCAGCTTTGCTTTCGCCTCGTCGGCGGCCTTTTTCCCCGATTTTCCCATGAGATGGGCGACCTCCAGGCCCATCCGCACGAAGTCGTCGCCGTCGAGTTCCTCGATCACCTGGATCGGCACGTCCGCCATCGAGGCGAAGAGGGCGAAGCTTTTGCGCAACTCGCCCTTCACCAGGTCGGATGCGACGAGGTCTTTCGCCTTCATCTTGCGGAAGGTCAGCTCGGGATAGCTCTTGCCGTCGTGCTCCGGCGGCTCTTCCGGCCGGAACACATGGGTCCTGTTCTTCTCGGACATGGGAGCTCCTTACGCCAGGCGCAGCGCGGTGCGACGGCCGGGCTGGCGCACCACTCCGCCGACGGAGAACTCGAAGTCGTCGAGCGCATAGATCTCCTCGCCGCCGACGAAGAGCCGGTAGCTGTGCACGGCAATGCCGTACTCGCTTTCCGCCTTCTCGCCCGGCGCCCAGGAGCCCGCGTCGACCTTCTTGATCCGGCAGACCATTTCGGCGCGGGCGTCGCTTTCGGTGCCGTCCTCGCTCTCCAGATAGCCATAGGCGATGATGTTGGTGTTGCGGCCGACGGCGACGCCGAACAGCCGCATCGCCACCGGGTCAAAAGCCGTTTCCTTGAACGAGGATTCGGTCTTCTCGTAGCCGACCATGACCTCGCGCGGCTTGATCATGCCGGCGTTGCGGAACTCCTCCATCTTCTCTTCCATGACGGGAAGAACGATCTCGGAGCACTGGCCGATGCGCATTTCGCCATCGAGGTTGAGCGTGCAGTCCTTCAGAATGAAGCCGGGAAGCTTGTTCGCCATGATGGTCTCCTGCTGGCGCGAAACGGGATTGAGAAAGATGGGCCGCGCCATGCGCGGCCATGGTTGGATCGACTAGATCAGGTCGCCGATCTCGACCTCGCCGGTCACCTGGCTGTAGAGCAGCTCGTAGCCGATCGTGATGTTGCGATAGGCGGTGATGCGGATGTCGACCATCGGCGCCGGCACCTCGTAGCGCATGCCGAACTTGACGATGCCCTGCGCCCCGTCCTCCGGCTCCTGGCTCTCCGACAGCCAGAACTTCGAGCCTGGCAGCAGGAAACCTTCGTTCTCCAGGCCCTTCAGCGCCCGGTTGCCGGTCATCACCATCAGGTCGAGATTGCCGAGCGTCTGCGGCCGGTCGTTGAACTCCAGGAAGGCGAACTCGATCGACTCGTTCACCAGGTCGCTGACGCGCACCACGTTGACGAACTGCCAGATGGATTCGCTGGCGCAGGTCCACACGCCCCAGGCCCGGAAACCGCCGGCGCCGTCGATCGCGCCGCGGTTGATGATCGTGTTGACCCGGTTGAAGTTGAGGTAGTTGGCTTCCTCGCCATATTCGATCGGCCGGTTCGTGCCCTGGATGCCGTTGATGACGATGTTAGAGCCCGGGTAGACGGCGCCCCGCTCCTTGTCCATCTTGGCCTGCAGGCCGACGAAGATCGCCGAGGACGGCTTGGGATAGGCCACGCCGCCGATCGACTTCAGCACGCGCGGATCGGAATAGAAGACGCGCCTGTGGCCGATGAGCTGGCGCGCGGCAACGGCCTGCTCGTTGGTGCCGTCTGGCCCGTCGGCGTAAAACATGGCGCGCAGCTTTTCGGTCACGCCCTGCGCTTCCGCGATGATCGGGTTCAGCACGGCGCCGATCGTGCCGGCGAGCACCGCGTCTTCGCCGTCGCCGACATTGCCGAAGGTGAAGGTCAGCGTGCCGGTGTAGCCATAGCCGGGCTTTTCCACGACGACGCTTTCGATCGCGCCGCCGGTGCCGATGACCGGCCGCAGCACCGCCCCCTGCCCCGTCGTGCCGGCGACCGTGATCGTGGTGTCCTCGCTATAGCCGGAGCCGGCCGTGGTCACCGCAACCGAGGCGACGCCGTCCGAGGCGGACGCCGTGGTGAGGCCCGGCGCCATGATCAGCTTCGGCCGCGGCAGGCCCATGGAGGTGCACTTCAGAAAGGCGTGAATGCCGGTCTTGGTCGCGAAGTCGCCGACGCAGTTCTCGATGATGTCGGCGCCCTCCTCGCCCTCGTCGACCAGCACGATGATGATCTTGGTGATCACCTGGTCGTAGACGCTGTCGATATGATCCTTGACCGCGTCCGGAAGGCCGACGGCGTCGGAAGGCTTCAGCACCAGGAACGGCTTGTTGAAACTCCGGCCGGATGGAAGATCGGCCGTCGCGATCGCGGCCAGCAGGCCGACGACGGAAGTGTCGCGCAGCGTGACCAGTACCGGCTCTTCGCCGGACTGGAACACCCGCGTACCGTGGTGGGATTCTACACTGGCCATCGAGTGTCTCCTTGAGGGTTGGGCAGCGAAGATCGGCGGGACAATCGGTCCCGTTCAAATAAGCCGGGCCAGGCCCGACGTTTCGTGATGGATGGTCGCTAGGCTGTCGCCGCCGGCTCAGGGCCAGTAGGCGTCGTCGGTGAAGTCGGGCGGGATCGTCTCGGCGTCCTTGAGCGTGCGCGCCGCGAAGATATGCGCGTGCTTGTGGCTCGCTGCCGCCTGCCCGAAGGAAAGCACCGTCACGGCATCCATCGGCGTGAGCGTGTTGTCGGCGGCGATCCACACGAACGGATCCTCGCCGCCGTGCCAGTAGAGATCGCCCGGCTGCTTGCCGCCGATGGTGAGCGCGATGGTGGCGAGCTGCGAGGCGCCGGCGATGTTCTCCCGGTCCTGCTGCCGCGCCTGGTAGAAGACGCCGGCGAAGGCGAAGCCGGCCGCGATGCGCCGGTCGCGCTCCCGGTCGATCAGGGCGGCGAGCCGGACCCGTTCCACATCCGCCGGCGACGGCAGCGTGATCTCCGGCTCCTCGCCCCATTCCGCCAGGACGATCGCGAGGTCGAGATTGTCGCCGCTCTGCTCGTCGATCTCCGGCTCGCCCGCGCGGATGCGGGCGAGCGCCTTGATCTCGTCGGAGGCCTCGGCGATGACCGCCTGTGCCGCCGTCCATGCCGCATAGGCCGGAGTCGGCTCGGTGCCGGTCTCCTGGCCCTCGTCATCGAGCACGGGCTGCTCGTGCTGCTCGTCAGGCTCCGGCACGCGCAGCGCCTCCTCATAAGCCTCGACGGTCTCCCTCACGCCGTGCAGCGTGGCGTTCCGGGCCTCGATGGCGGCGCGGTCGTCGGCCGAGATGAGCGTCGTGTCGACGGCGTCATGGACGCATTCAAATTGGCCCGTCTCGGTGAGCGACCAGCGGCGGAGGAAGTTGCCATAGCTGTCCATCAGGCGAGCCTCCCTTCGACCGTCCACTCGATATTTTTCGACGCCACGCCGGTCGCCGTCACCTCGATGCACTGCGTCGTGGTGTTGGCGGCGATGGTGACAGCCATGGATGACGTCACCTCCTGGATCACCCGCTGCGTCACCGAGCCGGAGATCGCGACATTGCCCTCGCCCGGCCGCCGCGCCAGCAGCACGTCCTCATAGGCCGCTAGCTCCGTGCCGGCGTCGTATTCCTTGGCGACGGTGCGGATGACCCACTCACCGAACTCGCCCCGGTCCATCGGGAAGCGAGCAATGACGGTCGGTGTGGCGTTGGTCGTGACGGCGCTCGCTCGCGCGGTGCGACGGTCATAGAGCGGCGGCCCGCCATTATGACCGATGCCGGCAGCTGCCGCCTCGCGCAGCGGGATCGACGGCAGCACGATATCTGCCGAACCGCTGTCCCGCGTGGCAACAATGCCGTCACGGGCGTCGATCCCGGTATAGACCGTCGCATCCTTGTCGACCACAAGCAGGCCGCGCAGCCGGGCGCTGCCGGCCGTGGTGGCGACGTGCAACAATTCGGTGCTGTCGTCATAGGCGAGAGCCGACACGTTCGCACCGGGCAGGAGGCACTTGGCGTTCGGCTGGCAGAGTACCAGTTCATCGCGTGCCAGCTGGCGGATTTGCGCGGGTGTCGGTGCGGTTCGGCTGACGCGCGGCAGAGCGATCAAACCGGAATATTTCCGGTCCAGAGCGCCCTTACCGATCTGACCAATACCGAGGACGGCGTTTGAATTCGAAAGCGATGCAGCCGCGTTAACAACGTTGGCAGTGCCTTTCAACTCGCCATCAATCCAGACTTCGATAACACTTCCCCGGCGAACGCCAGCGGCCCAATGCCAACGGTCGTCGGAATAATCAACGCTAACCGTGACACGATCTGACGTCGCGCCGCCGTCGTCACTAACTGTAAAATCCACATAGCCGGAAACGGTTTGTGTGAGAGAAACATACGCTCCGCTATAGGAACCAGAGTAGTCGCTAAGTTCCAGTATGCGTTCGGTCGAAGAATTCGCCGCCACTTTAAATAGAACTGGTCCAAAGCAGAAATCACCCGTCCCGAAATCGAACGCGCTCGAATACGGGATTTGGAGATAATTGCTCGCGCTAAACCCGCCATACGCCGCCAATTCCGCGCCGGTTGCGACGGCGGTGCGGGTGATCGTGCCATAGGTGCGGGGATTGTTGCCCGCGACAGAGCGATCCTTGACGGTGTGGAGGATGATCGACAAATCATCGACGTAGAACGCCTGTCCGTCGATGCTTTCTAGAGCCGTGTTGCCAAGCGCCATCGGCCAGTTTGAAGCCTTTGCGGGTCGATAAATGGTGAAGGGAACCCATGTGTTTTTTGTGCCGACAAAGCTGCTGACGATCGTGGTGTTTATCGAGCCGTCCGACGTGTCCACAAGCGCGACACAGTCAAGGCTTCCGGTCGGAAGAAAGATCTTGCCGGAAATCGTTACGGCGGTGCCTGCCGGGACGCTCCCGAGTGTCATGTAGTGAGCGGCATTGGTCGCTTCGTTGCAGAGATATTTCGCGGACTTCGTTCCGCTCGACGCCTGATCAGTGCTTTGCGAAACAACGCCGCGAAGCCCGCCAATCACACCAAGCGAGGTCGTCATAAGAGCCGCTTCGTTGTCGCCGTTGGTGATCGCGTCGACTGATGCGGTCAAACTCGTCAGATCGGCCGTGCTTTCTGCGAGCGCGGCTTTGATATCTCCGACCTGATAGCCGGTGTTGAAAGTATTGGTCAGGAGCGCGGACATGGATGCGGCCAGTTTGGCCGGCTCGACGTACGAAATACCGAGACCATTCGCAGCCGCACCTTCAAAAAGGCTACCAGCCGAAGCGATGGCCCGCTCTGCCGAAATGAACCTGCCGGGGCCGGTAGTTTGTAGTGCCGGGAACCTGACGGACGATTTCACGTCGACGCCGAAGCCGCTTGCCGCATAGCTCGCGGGATCGGCGCGAAACACGTTCATTACATACCCGCTGCGGGTAAACCACAGCGCGCTCAAGTGATCGAAGATGACCGTGCTGAACGACAGGGTGCTTGTGCTATTGCAAACCCGACCATCCCAATGAATGACGCTCACGCCGCCCGCTGTTGCAACGGCTACGGTCGGATTTGGCAGGCCGCGCACTGGATCAATTGGCGTGCCGGGAAGGATCGTCGCGGCGACGGCGTTGACGGAGCTGTTTACAATCGCGCCGGATGCCAGAGTTACGACGACAGAACCAAGCGTTGACAACGTGGTTCCGGAATAGATCGTCAGGCCCGACGCACTGAAATTGTGAACGCGCCAGCAGGGGTCGATGAAATCGAAGATCGCAACATATTTGCTCGATCCCGCGCCGACGATCAGCTTGCCGTTCGATGCAACGACAGAAGTCAGCGACGTTATGACAGTCGATGGCGCTACGCCCCACATCGGGCAATTGGCAGTGTCCAGATCGTAGAGTGTGAGGCTTGTCGCTCGCGCGACGATCAACGCCTTCTGCGGGAAGCCGCGACGCGAGCCGCGCGTGGCCGTTCCAAGCGTCTCGTTATACCACGACGTATGCCGGCAACGCTTGCGCCACTTGCCGCCGTCGCTGTCCTTGGTTGTGTCGTATATGAACACTGCGACAACATCGGCTGCGGCAACGATCTCCTTTGCGGCCGGAGACAGAAGCCCAAGCGTGTTCGAATAGTCGGTGACGGCCGCCAGCGCCGTATCCATCAGCGCCTTGGTGGCGTCGGCGCCGGACTTTGATGCTGCGGCACCCGTCGCCGCCGTCTCGGCTGCCTGCCGCGAGCCGTCGGCCTGGCTGGCCAGCGTCTCGGCATCGTCCACGGCCTGATCCAGCACCGCCTTGCGCACATTGACCGTGTCGGTCAGCGTGTTGATGGCAGCGGTGAGGTTGGCGACTTCCTGTTCAACGCTCATTGTCCGTCCTATTCAAATGCGTGCAGCTGGGCGAACTTCTCGGAGAGGTCCGCGTAATCGGCCGCGATCTGCAGCAGCGTCGTGTTGATCCCGGTCAGCGTGCCCGAGGCGTCGAGCACCGCGCTCATGTTGCCGGAGACGTTGGTGATCGCGGCAAGTGCTGCGGCAACCGCAATGACCTGCGCCATGTCCGTCGCGACCGCCTCGACCGAAGCCATGCCGTTCGACACGGTCACGACATGCGGCCCCAGCGCGTCGATCGCGGCCTTGGCCTGCTCGACTGCCTGCCGGTCCAGCGCCGTCGCCTCGGCCGCTTCGCCGGCGGCCTGCGCCGCGGCAAGCGCGCCGCCGTAGAAGTTGGCGACCGGAGCGCCCCAGCCGGCGCTCGTGCGCAGGTAGAGATCGCCGGTGAGGTGGTTGACCGCGCTGTCGCCGTCCTTGCCGATCGTCCCGTCCGGTGCTGCCGCCAGCACATGCAGCGACTTGCCGCCCGGGCCGGGCACCACGGCAGCCGTGAACTCGACGGCGCCGCTGTAGGACGGCAGTTCGAACGTCGCCGTGACGCTCGCGCCGCCGGTCACGCTCGCGCCGCTGCCCGGCATCTCGCTGTCAATGTCGCGGGTGACGGTCCGCTGCACTGGCCAGATCCACCGGCCGGGCACCGCCCGTTGAATTTCCTCCTCGGAGATCCGCACGAAGTCCCACACGGCGATTCCGCCGGTGAGCGTCGCGCTGTCCTCAGCCGAGATCCGCAGCACCAGCGTGTTCGTCTCGCGCTGGATCGAACCGTCGGCGCTGTCGAGCACGAAGGCGAGCGCGGCCGGCACGGCCGGGCGCACATGCGCCACGATGCGGCCCGTCGCAAGCTCCTCCGCCGTAAAGAAGCCGTCGGGATAGACCAGCCGAACCTCGAACGGAAAGCCGGGGCGGATCGCCTCGACGCCGACGAAACTCTTCTTCATCGCGCGCTACTCGCCGAATCCGTGGACCGAAGTGAACTTCTCGCTGAGATCGGCATAGTCCGCCGCGATCTGCAGCAGCGTGGAGTGAATGCCTTCCAGCGTCGTCGCCGCGTCCTGGACCAGCTCCTTGTAGGCCGCGACGGTCTTCAGCGCCTGGGCCGCGTCCCCGAGCGCCATCACTTCGGACTCCATAGCGACGATCGTCGCCAGGGTTGCCTCCAGCGCCGCGATCTTGTCGGTGCGACCCGCGACGAACTGCCTGTCGGCGGTCACGCCGGCCCGATCCGTCGTCACCGACTTGCGGCTTTCGCGGAACTCGATCAGCCGGCCGTTGGCCTCGTTCAGCAGATCCTTGGCGACCTGTGCGGCGGCCAGATTGCGGATGTCGTCGCTCATGGAGACCTCGGTTATCGCGGGCCGATGACCACGAGGCCCGCCCGCATCGATGCGTTGTCTGGCAGGAAGCCCGGGCCGCCGGTCGGCCCCCGTGGATCATCCGTTTTGCCGGAGACGGATGCTGCCTCCAGCATCCGATGCGCCGAGGTCATGCGACCGTAGAACACCGAAACATGCTGGTCGGTCGTGTAGCCCTCGGGCGGCGTCGGCTGGATATAGTCGCCGGCGCCGATCGCCACCCAGCAATTCTTGCTCTCGCCCCACGGCGCGGAAAGCGCCGGCAGCCAGCATGACGGTTCATAGGCCGCGGCCAGATGTTCGGGATTGACCCCCGAGATCCGGTAGGCGACGTGATCCCAATAGCCTTGCGCGCCGTTCAGCGTGACGCTGCCGCCTTCCGCACCGCTCGCTTCCCGAACCAGCACCGCGAGCTTGCTCTGCGAAATCAGGCTCGACCAGCCCGCCGGCGGCGAGGACGGCAGCCTGGTCGACGCGAGCAGCAGGAGGTCGCCCACGACGATACCGGAGGGAAGAATCGCGTTGTAGGACGCCACCATCGACCAGCCGCTTGTTCCGGAGACGGTCGACTCGATGATCGGGAACTGCCGGGGCGCAGCCAGGAGACCAGGCTGGAACCGCATCAGTTCAGGTCTCCGGACACAACCCACTCGTTCGTCGCGCGCTTGTAGATCGTCGCCGAGCCGTACTGCGTTGCGATGCTCGTCCCGCGTGGGGCGCGGATCGTGACGCCGCTGCCGGCGAGGAAGGAAACCGCACCCGTGCCCGTCCGGCAGAAGTTGATGTAGGTGCCGACCGGGAATGCTACGCTCGAATTCGGCGGGATCGTGAAGGTCCTGGCCGACGAATTTGCCATCTCCAGCATCTTGCCCGCGTCCGACAGGACCAGCGTGTAGTTGGCCGTCTTGCCGTCGACGCCGCGCATGCGGCCAAGCGGCTCGGCATTGGCGTCAAGCTGCTGCTTGCCGCGCTGCGCCGTCAGCAGCTTGTCGGTTGCCGAGCCGGCCTCCGCTTCTCCCTGGCTGGCGAGGATCGCCGCTGCCAGCTTGGCGAAGGTCACTGCCCCGTCGTCGAGGCCGGTCGTGCCATGCGTGTGCGCGCTGTCGGCCTTGCCGCCGAACGCGGCCACCAGGGCGGCCGCGCTCCAGTCGGAGACGGCGATCACCTTGCCGGTGGTGTCATCGAAGATGGCGAAGCGACCAGCGGTCGCTCCGGCCGGCCCCAGGACGTCGCCGGAGCCTTCGCCGTCGGCGCCGCGGTTGCCGGTTGCCTCGAATCTGAGTGCCACCGTGGCGTCTGCCTCGAACCCTCCCGGGCCCGAGAGATAGGTGGCGGTGATCTTGCGGTAGCCGGTGCCATCCTCGACAGAGGCGGTCACCTTGTAGGTCGCCCACTTCGCCGCGTTGTTGGTCTGCCGGAGCGTCAGCGTGCCGCGATCGCCGGTCGTGGTGGACAGGCCGAAGCGGTCCAGCCACCCGGTCGCGTTGCCGCCGGCGGTGACGAGATTGTCGACGTATATCTGCGTCGCGGCCGTCGCGTCGGCATTGTTGAGGCACAGATTGCCATCGCCCGGATCGGCGTCGGCCGTCCCCGTCTTGTATGTCCAGACATGCGCCACGGTCGCCGCATCTGTCTGCCCCGCAATGGCGATCTCGGCCAGCGTCGCCGCCGCCTGCGCGGCGTTCCTCGCCAGCAGGGTCGCGGTCTTGTCGGCGTCGGTGCCCACCTTGGCGGCCTGCGCGGCTTCCATGTAGAGCAGGGCGGCAAGCGTATTGCCGGCCACGCCGCCGATGATCCAGTCATTGTGCGGACCGGCGTCGCCCACGAAGTTCAGGACTTCGCAGAGATACTGCCCGTTCTCACGGTCATAGGAGACCGTCCGCGCCACGGCCCAATCGTCGACCGTCTCCTCGCGGGTCAGGATGGTGAACGGCGACGGCGTGAAGGTCTGCCGCTCGTCCTCGTCCTGGACGAAGAGCGACAGGATGTTTCCCTCGCCGAGCAGGCCCTCGCTGGTCGATCGGGCGATCAGGAATCCCCGTTCCTGGATGGCGAGGATGGACTCGATCGCCGGCAGGAGGACGTCGTTGATCCGGGTCAGGCCGACCTTGCGCAGATCCTCGACGGCGCTCTCCACCTCGCCCTTGAGGGTGTAGAGCGGGTCGAAGCGGCTTTCGATCGCCCGGATCAGCCGCACCACGAGCGCGTAATCGAAAGTCGCGCGCTCGTGGATGCCGGCTTCTCTAAGAAGCGACCGGCTGAAATTCGGCAATGTCATCCAAGTGTTCCCTGACTACCTTGCCTTTCAGCGTGACCTCTTCGCCCGGCCGGAGATGGACCCGTCCGACCTTGACGACCTTCTTCAGACGGACCGTGTAGTGGGCCGCGTCATCGATGACCGGCTGTGCGACTTCCTTCGCCATGTGGGCGCTCCTATCAGGGCGTGATGAACTCGATGTCGGTGCGCTCGGCGACGTGGAAGTGCTCGCCGGACGAACCGATGTTGCCGACGATCTTGATCTTGAACTGGTCGACGTCAGCCAGGTTGAAGACCGCGGTGATGATGCGGGCGCTCGGATCGTCCGGCGCCACCACGCTGGTCACGGCGTCAGCCGTCTCCTCGGTCGCGTAGGTCGATCCCTCCAGCAGCGTGATCGTGACCGAGTGCTCGTCATTGTCCCAGTTCTCGACGCGCAGCCGCACCTCGATGTCATCCACGGGCGCCGCCATGATGCGCGGCGACGAAACGTGGAACAGGCCGGTCGCCGCCGGCCGGACAAGCGTGACGAGCGAGCGGCCGGCGCCGATGCCGAGGGCCGGCATCACATCGGTCGTGCCGATGAAGCGCGCCCTGAACTGGACCACCGCCGGGCGGGTGGTGAGGATGTTGGTATCCGCCGCGCCATCCTTGAGCGAGCGCCACACACCATTGACGCGCACCTCGAACTCGATCCGCGTGCCATCCGGCACCACGGCGTCGGTCGAGATCTCGATGCTGTCGATGCCGCCGGCGAGCTCCAGCGGCTCCAGGTCGACAACCGCGTCGGCGGCGTTGAACTTGGCGAACCGGGCGCGGAAGGCGAGGTCGACCGTCGGGCTGCCCGCCGACCAGGCGCCATCGACGAGATACTTGATCGTGCCCTGGGCGAACTTGTTGTTGTGCACCTGGGCAACGAAGTGGGCGTTGCTCGATGCCAGGACGATCGCGTAGCGCTGACCCTTCTTGATGAAGGTCGGGGCGAAGTTCGCCTCGGTGCGGTTCGGGTAGATGTTCAGGTCGCCGACGGCCAGCGTGGTTTCGGCCAGCACCCGGTCCAGCATCGGATTGCCGGACTGGTCGGTATCGCAGATCAGCACGCGAACGCTGCCGGAGGACGCTTTCTTGGTGCAGTAGATGTCGACGCCGGTCATCCAGCCGTCCTGCGAGTTGAGGACGGTCTGCGCCATGATCGAGCCGGCGATGTTCTCCGGCGTGACCACCTTCGAGACGTGGTACTCGGTGATCCAGTATTCGACGTAGCGCTTGACGCTGACATAGCCGAACGGCCAGCCGATGAAGCCCCAGCCGCTCCACTTGTAGTAGGGCTCGATGTCGATGACCCACGTCTCGGCGCCGCGCTTGAAGATGCGCGCGATCGGATCGTACTTGCCCGACAGCCAGAGCCAGGAGTTGAGATAGACCCGCTCGGCGCCGCAGAACTTGCGCACGAGGCGCTGCGTTGCCGTCTTCTTGAACGAGACGTTCTGGACCTGCGTGTTGGTCAGTGGATACTCGCTGTCGTTGCCGACGACGGAGGCGCGGACGACCTCGGTGTGAGCCGGAAGCGCGAGATTGCCGTCGACCTTGAGCTGGGGCTCGGTGGCGTTGCCAAGTTCGATCGCTGCCGTGGCCGATCCAGCCGACGGGAAGCGCAGTCCGTCGTTCACGCGGGCGGCGTAACTGCCATGCGCCGTGTCGGACTCGCTCTCGTCGAGGAAGAAATCGGCGCCGTAGGTGGCATAGTCGTCCGGCAGGTTGACCTTGTCCTTCACCCGCGCCACGTCGATCGCGAGGCCGTTGACGAAGCGCTGGTCTGCCTTCGTCGACAGGAGAGCGCCGAGGCCGGAGATATCGGTCTTCAGCGTGTCGAGCTGCGGACCGACCGCGGTCAGGCGGGCGTTGATCTCCGAGATGGACTCGGAGTTCTCCCGCACCGACTTCACGCGGTTGTCGACCAGCTGCGTGATCGACTGGATCCCGGCAGCCGTGAGCAGCACGTTTGCGACCGCCGTATAGTCCGACTGGATGGCCGGCGCCTGCGGCGTCGCATTTTCCTGACCGAGCACGATGGAGACGTAAGCCTGCCGCCGCGACTCGGTAGCGTGCTCGAAACCCTGCAGCGTCCGCGTCTCAGCATCCGTCAGTTTCGTGCGCGGCCGCAGGCGCGTGTCGGTCACGTCGCCGTAGGCGACGACCGTCGCGATACGCTGCGCCACCGCGGGAAGGTGGTCGAGCAGGTCTATCGTCTGGCCGTTCTCCGGCTCGAACAGGTAGACGGAGCCGTCGCCCTTGTGGAACCGGCCGGTGCCGACACGGATGGTGGACTGACCCGTTTGCTCGACCAGCATCCCGACATAGCGGGGAGCCGGAAACCCGCCCAGGTCCTTGACCACATGGTCCAGCGACGCCCTGGCATAGACGCCAAGGTTGTTCGCGTCCTCCGTCTCGACGACCTGGTGGTTCGCGAAGTTGACTGTGCTTTCCATGAATCTTCGCCTTCCTAGAGTGTGTTGGGCATCGGCTCGCCGAGCCGGATCGAGGAATCGAGCGGGATACCCTCCGTCAGGGTCCGCTCGCGGGTCGTTTCAAAGCTGACATAGATGCGATCCGATCCGCGTTTCGAGGCCGCGACAGCGTCCAGTAGGAAGTCCCGGCGCGCGGTGTCCTGCGGTACGACCGGATCGCTGCCGAGCAGACTGGAGCCGATGACGAAGGCCGCGCCCAACGGCAGGGTCTGCCGAATGTCGACCAGCATTTCGGCGGTGTGGTGCTGCATGCCGATCCGGGAATGCCCGAGGAAGGCAAGCGACTGCGAGATCGGCACGGCGACTTCCGGATCGTGCAGACGGATCACATCCGCCAGCAATTCCCCTCCGCGGCCGTCGCGGCCGAGGCAGGCATTGTCGAGCGCGTCGTGCCCGAGGGCCAGGTAGATGCTCGCATCGCCCGTCTCGCTCTCGCGGACATAGCGGGTGTCGCGTGGAGTGAAGCCCACGGGCACGGTGGTGATGGCGAGCTCGCTGGCATCGTGAACATATTCCCGGTCGAGCGAGAAGCTGTACCAGCGGGTCGGGATATCCCATCCGTTGAGCACGCTGTAGCCAAGCGTGAACTCACCCAGGGCAGGATAGGAAACACCGCGGCCGGGGGTGACGATCTGATAGTGTTCGACACCGATCCGCGTCTCGGTCTCGGTTTCGATTTGGGCCAGCTGCAGCGGCGTCTGCTCACCGTCTGCCGCAACGAGGTAGGCCTTGCGCCCCCGAAGCCAGCGTCCGAGATCCACGCCGAAAGCGTCGTTGTCGAGCGCTGCATGACCGAGGACGAAGCCGGCCGGCGGCTGCCATTCCATCGTGGTCTCGGCAAGCGGGATCCGAACCTTCGGATGCTTGCTCAGATATTCGTCCCACTCATCCTTCGTCATGCCGGGCGACACGACGAAGAATTGAGGCGGCGTCACCGCCTGCTTGAGTTCGGCCTCCGCGATCTCCAGATATCGCCGGGTGCCGGCGAGCGTGCCCTTGAGCCGGTGATCGGCGAGCGCACTGGCGATGACCGCCCGCTTCTTCAGCTCCGGCCAGTCCTCGTTCCAGATATCGACCGACAGCTCGTAGGCGAGGAAGTTGAGGAGATGCGGCGGGCACTCCCAGGGACGCTTCGCCCGGCGGATGATGTCGATGTCCAGCTCGGACCAGCGCTCCCCGGACGCCTGCTCGACCGATTTTTTCCATGGGGTCGAGTTCGACCAGGGCAGGATCGACTGAAACTCAGCCATCATGCACCGTCACGGTGACATTGATGGCCGTGCAGATGCCGACTTCCCCGTAGCCCATGGCCACATCGCTTGCCGGTGCCGAAACGGCGACCCGATCTACCGGATCGATATGCGCTGCCGCAGTGACCGCCGACCGAGGCACGTCGCGGGAAGGCGTCCGGCGTGCCGATGCCATTTTGGCCAGGCTCTCTTCCACAGCCTCCTTCACCGCGAGCGGATCCGGGCCGGGGAGTATGAAGCACTCGACGTTGATGGTGTAATCGAAGTTTTCCACCGATCGGACATTCACCACGTCGGTGAGCGGCTTGATGGCGTCGCGGTGCAGGCGGGCCCGAACGGCCTCGACCAGATCGGCGGCCGCTTCGCCTTCGCCCTCGATCGACTGCACCGCAACCGTCACCTCGCCAGGAGCCGGGCTCCAGGGATCGACGTTCAGTACACGCGGGTCCGCCGAAAGCGCATGGTACGCATACGCACCGAGGGGTCCGGCCGCTCCAAATGCCTCCGGCGACAGCAGCACGCGGCGCCGAAAGAGTGCATCGCTTTCCATGATCGCCGCGGTCGATCCGGTAGGCGACGTGGTGACCAGCCTCGCCACACCGTACAACGCGCCGAGATGGTCGAGGTCCGCGCCGATCGCAAACGCCACCATACAGGCCCGCACGGCATCGTTGATCGCCGCATAAGCGAGCAGCTCGCGGTAAGCGTCGGTCTCCTCGACGATGATCGCCGGGTCCGTTTCCAGCGCCGCGACGTCGTATGCGATGCCCGCCGCGTCGAAAAGCGTCACCAGGCGCGTTTTGCGCTCGGCGAGGATCTTTTCGTAGTCGATGCCACGGATGGCCAGCGGCGCCGGGAAACGCGACAGGTCGAGCGTGACGGCGGAAAACCGGCTCATGCCGCAGATCTTCCGAGCGGGATGATCGCCGCAGCGTTTTCATTGGCGGGCGTGAAATCGCCGAGATGTCCTTTCGGCATGTAGACGCCCCCGATTTCAAGGC
>ERZ761594.276-NODE-276-length-17960-cov-5.744876_pt1 | contig 17960 bp, 19 predicted proteins | sample MGYA00511036_ERZ761594 | MGnify/ENA primary metagenome ERZ761594 (study PRJEB28899, sample SAMN03785561) | bioreactor sludge metagenome | biome: EBPR Sludge; feature: EBPR Bioreactor; material: 0.22µm filtered reactor supernatant | place: Saint Lucia: Queensland... | reverse complement strand
GTCGGCGCGAGCCTCGTCGGCGCGAGCCTCGTCGGCGCGAGCCTCGTCGGCGCGAACCTCGACGGCGCGAGCCTCGTCGGCGCGAACCTCGTCGGCGCGAACCTCGTCGGCGCGAGCCTCGTCGGCGCGAGCCTCGTCGGCGCGAGCCTCGTCGGCGCGAGCCTCGCCCGCGCGAGCCTCGACGGCGCGAACCTCGTCGGCGCGAACCTCGTCGGCGCGAGCCTCGCCCGCGCGAGCCTCGCCCGCGCGAGCCTCGACGGAATCCGCGAAGACCTGCGCGAGGTTCTGTCCGCCGCGCCGGCGGAAGTCGCCGGATTGCTTCGCGCGCTGCGCGAGGGGCGCGTGGACGGCTCGACCTACCGGGGCGAATGCGCATGCCTCGTCGGGACGCTCGCGAATGTGCGCGGCGTGCGGCACGACCAGATCGCGGGGCTCAGCCCCGACTCGGACCGCCCGGCCGAGCGCTGGTTCCTCGCGATCCGCCGCGGCGACACGCCAGCGAGCAACCAGGTCGCCGCGATCAGCGAGCGGTGGATTGTCGAGTGGCTGACCGAGCGCGGCGTCAAGGTTCCGCTCACGGCGAGCGAGCGCGAGGCGAAGTACCGCGAAGCGCTCGCCCTGGCCGAAGCGGCGCTCGGTGGCGACATCGCGCCGGCAAGCCCCGCTCTCGTCGCGATCCGCGAGGCGCTGTCGGAGGCTTCGTCCTGACATGTCCGCCGACGCCGCCGACAAGGTCCTCGCCGGGCTGCGCCTGCAATGGCAGGGCACGCCGTTCGCGCACGCTCTCCCCGTGCGAGAGCACCCGCACCCCCACGGCGGGCGGCGCTGGAAGTTCGACCTCGCGTGGCCCGACTCGCGCTGCGCGGTCGAGGTCCACGGCGGCGTTCACACTGGCGGGCGACACACGCGCGGCGGCGGTTTCACCGGCGACCGCGAGAAGATCAACGCGGCCGTGATTCTCGACTGGCGCGTCCTCGAGCTGACGACCGGGCAGCTCTTCGACGAGCGCGGCGAGTTGCGCGGCTCGGCGGTCTGGCAGATCGAGGCGCTGCTCGGCTGGCGCGACAAGTACGAGGCGCTGCAGCGGCTCGAACGCGAGCGCAAGGACGCGAAGGGTGATCGACGCCGAGTGCCGCCGCTGTTCCGCAAAGGCCCCGCGAAGAAGCGCGCGAAGGCGAGCGCGGGGGGCGACGATGCGTGACTACGCGACGTTCCTCCACGACAAGGCGCAACTCGGCGGGCAGCACGGGTTCGAGCCGATCTGGCTCCCGAACGCGCTCTATCCGTTCCAGCGCGTGCTCGTCGAATGGGCGATCCGCAAGGGCCGCGCCGCGCTGTTCGAGGATTGCGGCCTCGGCAAGACGCTGCAAGAGCTCGTGTTCGCGATGAACGTGGTGATTCACACGAATCGCCCCGTCCTGTTCCTCGCGCCGCTGGCCGTCACGCATCAGGTTGTCGCCGAGGCCGCGAAGTTCGGCGTCGAAGCCGTGCTCTGCCGAGACGGAAAGCCGAAGCCCGGCGCGCGCATCGTCGTCACGAACTACGAGCGGTTGCACCTATTCGACCCGCACGACTTCGACGCCGTGGTCGCCGACGAGTCGTCGATCCTCAAGGCCTTCGACGGCACCCGCCGCGGCCAGGTGATCGAGTTCATGCGGACGCGGCGCTACCGGCTGTTGGCGACGGCTACCGCGGCGCCAAACGACGTGATCGAGCTCGGCAATTCGAGCGAGGCGCTCGGCGAGCTCGGGCACATGGACATGCTCGGCCGCTTCTTCGTCAACGACCAGCGGAGCGCCGGCGTGGGCCGCCACCACGGCGAGGCCGCGAAGTGGCGATTCAAGGGGCACGCCGAGCAGGCATTCTGGCGTTGGGTCTGCTCGTGGGCGCGCGCGATCCGCAAGCCGAGCGACATCGGCTTCGACGACGCGGGCTTCGTGCTGCCGCCGCTGGTGGAGCGCGAGCACATCGTGGCTACAGCGACGACGCGGCGCGGCCACCTGTTCGCGACGCCGGCCGAGGGCTTGGTCGAGCAACGCGAGGAGCGCCGGCGCACGATCAGTGAGCGCTGCGAGCGCGCCGCCGAGCTGGCGACGCACGACGAGCCGGCTGTCGCGTGGTGCCACCTCAACGACGAGGGCGACCTGCTCGAACGGCTGATCCCCGGCGCCGTGCAGGTCAGCGGCCGCGACAGTGACGACGCGAAGGAAGAAGCCTTCGTCGCGTTCCAGACCGGCAAGGTCCGCGCGCTGGTGACGAAGCCGAAGATCGGCGCGTGGGGCCTCAACTGGCAGCACTGCGCCCACACCACGATTTTCCCGTCGCACAGTTTCGAGCAGTTCTACCAGGCCGTGCGCCGCTTCCAGCGCTTCGGCCAGACGCGCGCGGTGCGCGTCGACGTGATCGCGTCCGAGGGCGAAGCGGGCGTCCTCGAAAACCTGCAGCGCAAGGCCGCGCAGTCGGACCAGATGTTCGCCGCGCTGGTCGAGCACATGAACGCCGAGATGCGGGTCGAGCGGTCGAGCCTCTTCAACGTCAAAACCAAGGTGCCGCCGTGGCTGTCTCCGATCAGCGCGTGACCGACGAGTTCGCCGTCTACTGCGGCGACTGCTGCGAGGTGCTCCCGACGCTGCCCGCGGGCTCGGTGCACTTGTCAATCTACTCGCCGCCATTCGCCGGCCTCTACCACTACACGAGCAGCGAGCGCGACCTGTCGAACTGCCGCAGCTACGCGGAATTCTTCGAGCACTACGAGTTCGTGGTGCGCGAGCTCGCGCGCGCGACGATGCCGGGCCGCATGACCGCCGTGCACTGCATGGACGTGCCGAGCGGCAACACCGGACACGATCACCTGATCGACTTCCCCGGCGACATCATCCGCCTGCACGAGCGATGCGGCTTCCGCTACGTCGCGCGCTACGCGGTCTGGAAAGAGCCGCTGGCGGTGCGCAACCGCACGCTCGCGAAGGGCCTCGCGCACCGCACGATCGTCGACGACTCGTCGCGCTGCAGCGTCGCGTCGGCCGACTACCTGCTCGTGCTGCGCCGCGACGGCGACAACCCGGTGCCGATCGCGCACCCGGTCGGCCTGCTCGACTACGCCGGCGAACGCGTTCCGCCGCCCGATCTGCGGCGCTACCGCGGCTGGCAGGGCAAGCAGACCGAGAACCGCTGGTCGCACTGGATCTGGCGCCAGTACGCGAGCGCGTTCTGGGACGACGTGCGGCTCGACCGCGTGCTGCCGTTCCGCGAGGCGCGAGAGAGCGACGACGAGAAGCACGTGCACCCGCTGCAGCTCGACGTGATCGAGCGCGCGCTGGTGCTCTGGTCGAACCCCGGCGAGACAGTGCTCACGCCGTTCATGGGCGTCGGCAGCGAGGTCTACGGCGCGGTGCTCGCCGGGCGGCGCGGAATCGGCGTCGAGTTGAAACCGGCCTACTACCGGCAGGCGGTGAAGAATCTCGCCGCGGCGCTGGTCGAGCGTTCGAAGCCTGCTGAGCGGACGCTGTTCGCCGACGAGGTGTCAGCATGACCCGCTTCGCCGAACTGTTCGCAGTCGAGGTCGTCACCAACGTGTTCGTGCCGCGCGCACGCCGCATGTTGAATCGCGGCGTCGAGCCGTGGCGCGTGGCCGCAATGCTCGCGATGAGTGCTGAGTGGCCCGGGCCTGCTGGCGGCGTCTTCGTCTGCAGCGACACCGCGCGCCGCACGGTCACGATTCATGGGCTCGGGCTCTCGATCACGATTCGGCAGTCGTGGTGGTCGCGCATGCTGCGCCGACGGGGGAGGCGAGCGTGATCGAGCACGGTCCCGATCCTCGCACCGCCGCGCAGCTCGCCGATGCCGAGCGCCGCGAGTCTGCCGCGTGGCTCGCCCGGCACGAGTTCGTCGCCGCGTGGCCCGACCTCGCCGCCGACTTGCTCGCATTCGCGGTCGGCCGACCGCCCGACCTCTACGTTCCCGGCGTGTCAGCCGACTTCGACCTCGTGCAGTGGTACCGGTCCGTCCTCGCCTCGCTCGTTCAGGCGGCGGTGGCGTATCGAGCCGGCGCGCTGCTCGACTCGCAGATCAAGGCGGCGATCGCGTGGGCTGTGTGCGTGCGCGCATGCCCGGCGCCGCGCGTCGAAATTGGAGGTTCCGGTGTCGAACATTGAATGGACCGACGAGACGTGGAACCCCGTTGTCGGATGCACGAAGGTCAGCCCCGGATGCAAGCATTGCTACGCCGAGACGATGGCGAAGCGGCTGCGCGCGATGGCGCTCGCCGACATCGACGCCGGGCGCGATCCGGGCCGCAAGCGCGCCTACATCGACGCCGTTGACGAGCGCGGACGTTGGACCGGGAATCTCGTGCCGGCTCCCGAGGCGCTGACCGACCCGATGCGCTGGCGCAAGCCGCGGCGCGTGTTCGTCAACTCGATGAGCGACCTGTTCCACGAGTCGCTGTCCGATCACTTCATCGCGGCCGTGTTCGGCGCGATGGCGGCCAGCCCGAGCCACACGTTCCAGATTCTCACGAAGCGCCCGCAGCGGATGCGCGCTTGGTTCGAGTGGGCGGCGCGCGACGACGCGATCGGCGGTGGCGTGAATACCGCGGTTACAGCGCTGTTCGGCGTGCCCGACGCCAATGCGTGGCTGACGCGCAACGACAACATGAACGTCGAGGACTGCGAGCCCGGCACGTGGGACCACTTGATCGGCGACCCGCCCGAGTGGCCGCTGCGCAACGTGTGGCTCGGCGTGTCGGTCGAGGATCAGCAGCGCGCCGACGAGCGAATCCCGCTGCTGCTGCGGACCCCGGCGGCCGTGCGGTTCCTGTCGTGCGAGCCGCTGCTGGGGCCTGTCGACATGCGGCGCGAGTTCATTCAGACGACGGGGCGCAACGCGGGGATTCGCTCGACGTGGCTGCGGTCGCTCGATTGGGTGATCGTTGGCGGCGAGAGCGGCCGCGACGCGCGACCCTGCAACGTCGAATGGCTCCGCTCGATCGTGCGCCAGTGCCGCGAGGCGAGCGTACCAGTGTTCGTGAAGCAACTCGGCGCCGTCCCCGTCGAGCGCTTCGACGATCAAGGCGTAGGCGCTCGCGACCTCGGAAGCCTTGAGCCCATCCGGCTGCGGCACACGAAGGGCGGCGACCCGGCCGAGTGGCCCGCCGACCTGCGCGTTCGCGAGTGGCCGAAGCCGGTTGAAATTGGAGGTTCGACGCCGTGAGCAAGCGCACCCGAGTTCCGCGCGCGAGCCTCGCCTGCACGATGCTCGACGACCCCGACGCGATCGCCCTGCTACAGGACTCGCGCGGCCGCGAGGCGTTCGCTTTGTGGTGCGCGCTGCTCGTCGCGGCGAAGAGCCAGGGCAACGGCGGCGACTTCGCCGGCGCCGACGAGGTCGTCATGGCGCAGCTCGTGCGCATGCCGGTCAAGGGCTACCGCGCCGCGCTGACGACACTGCGCGATCGAACCGACTGGCTCGACGACTCGGCGACCGTGCGCATCCGCTCGTGGGCGAAGTGGAACGCGGGCGAGGGTTCGGGCCGCGGAGGGCCTCGACCCGGTGCCGGCCGCCCGCGATCAGTACAGGAATCAGACGACCCGCCAATCGAGCCATCAGACGTTAATCAGACGGCGCCTTTGATTAATTCAAACGCGCGTCTGATTGCTCCCTCTGTCTCTGTTTCTGTCTCTGCTTCTGTGCCTTCGGCACAAGAAGCGCGCGCGTGCGAGGGAGGCCAAGCCTCGATCGCTCGGGACGTGATCCGGCTCTTCGCCCCGCTGCAGGCCGACCCGCACATTCGCCGCCGCTTCGAGAGCCCCGCGATCGAGCTCGTCGAGCAGGTCGAGCGGCTACTGCGCGAGCTTCCCGGCGTCACGCTCGAGGCCGTCGATGCGCTGCGCAAGAAAGCCGCACTCTCGACGTTCGACGGCTGGCGTTCTGCCGCTCTCGATCCGCGCCGGCTGCTGCGCAAGTGGGACGCGATCACGCACAGCGAGGCGACGCGCAGCGCGAACGGGAATGGTCACAACCCAGCGGCGAAGGTCGGCAGTTCGAGCACCAGGGGATACCTCGAATGACAACCACCAACACGAACACGCCCACGCTCACCTTCGACGCCTTCCGCGCTGCGAACGTCGCACGCTGTATCAAATGGCACCCGGCCGGCATTGAGTCGTGGTCGCCGTCCGACTGGCTCACTGCGGTCACCGGTGAGCTTGGCGAACTGGCGTCGTTGCTCAAGATGCGGAACCGCGAGCGCGACGGCCTGCCCGGCAACAAGTTCAGCCCGACCGACGAGCAGATCGCCGACGAGCTGGCCGACGTTCTGACGTACATCGATTTGCTTGCGTTCGTGCTCGGCGTCGACCTCGGACGCGCCGCGGTCGAGAAGTTCAATCGCGTATCGGAGCGCGTCGGGTTCCCCGATCGAATCGAACTGCCGCCGCCCAACCCGCAGCGCGTCTGCGTTGTGCGCCTGTTGGAAGTCGAGCTGGCCCGCTTCCAGCGCATCGCCGAATGCTTCGGCGTCGGCGACGACGAGACGGTCGGTAACGATCAGCTCGTGGAGGCGATCATCGACTGGTGGAAGACCGGGCGTAGGCCCGAGTGGAAGGTCAGCGACGACGATGCGAGCGAAAGCGGTGACGAATGACCGCCCGCGACGACTTCCGCGGCCTCCTCGGCCGAATCCGCATCGTGCCGCCCGAGCGGGAACCCGAGCCACGCCCCGAGCCCGAGCCGACTTTCGACCAGCAGCCGTTCTGGCAGCAGCTCGTCGAGATCCACGCCGCATGGGCGAGCGGAGACGCCGGCGCCCGACCCGGAGCGTACTGGCACGGCGCTGTCGGTTGCGGCAAGACCTTCCTCGCGCGCATGTTCGTCCGCGCCGCGCGCCGTGCCGGATGGTCGACGTTCTCCGGCCACCTCCCCGACCTCGTGACCGAGACGCAAAGCGCGATGGCTCGCGAGGAAGGCAGCCGCTCGACGCACGCGATGCTCGGCGCGATCCGCGAGGCCCGCATCGTGTTCCTCGACGAGCTTCACCTCGCGCGGACCCCGCACGCGCAGGACCTCGCCCGACAGCTCGTCAACGCCAGCGCCGAGCGCTTCCTGATCGTGACCGCCAACGTCGACGCGATCGAGATCGCGAAGCGCCACAACGACGAGGGCCTCGCGAGCCGACTCTTGGCGCTCGAGCAGGTCGAGTGGCCCGCGAGCATGCCCGACCTGCGAGTCAACGGGAGCGAGTGACATGGCCGGCATCACGAAAGCCGAGCGCCAGCGTCGGGCCACCGAGCGCGCAACGGTCGAGCGTTGGATGGCTCGCGTGCAAGCTGCGATCGATTGGTGGCAACCGCTCCCGCGACCGATGCGACCCCACGCTGGCGAAGCCCCCGACGACCCGGCCGAGGACGCGGCGCTTCGCGCGAATCACAGGCAAGGTCGCCTCACGTGGAAGCTCGGCATCAGCCTGATCGTCCTGCAGGAACGCGGCGAGCCCGATCGAGTGTCGTGGTACTGGGGCCGGTTCCACGGGCTGGGCGAGCTCACCAGTCGCCAACTGCGGGACGCTCTGCCGCTGCTGAACGCGCTCCATCATGCGCCGACGAGCCCGAAGCCGGTCGGCGACTCGATCCCGAAGCGCGGGTATCACCCGCCGCCGCCCATTGGCGAGGTCGAGGCGTGGTCCGACCCGCTGCGCGCCGCCGAGCTGCTCGGCGCATGGAAGCAGGGCTTTGCGGAGAGTCTCGCCGACCGCGAGCTCTGGTACCGGCGCTCGCTGGATCCCGAGCAGTGGGCGCCGATCGAGCTATCGAACGGGCGCGTCGTGGCGCGCGCGCCGATCGCTGCCGAGCCGAACCCGCTGGCGCTCGACCCGAGGACTCTCCATGCCGCCGGCTGATCGCCACCCGTGCCCCGCCTGCGGCTCGACGCTAACGCGCCGGGCATGGTCGCGCCGCCGCAAGCATCCGTTGCCGCCTCGCGTGCGCTACGAGTGCCGATCGTGCCATCACACGTGGGACGGTGAAGGTGGCGAGCCGATCGACGTTCACAGCGCGCGTACGCGGGCCGACGACGACCCGCTGACCTCCGACGCCGAGATTGCCGACAGCGACGACGAAAAGGCGCGTACGCGGCAGTAGTGTTTGCGAGTGGAGCGGCGGCGCGCGACGGTTGGTCCAGCGCTGTCCCGAGTGGACCGGTCCAGTGGACGACGCTCTCAAGTCGCGAGTGCTCGAACTCTTGCGAGAAGGCAAGAGCCTCCGCAAGGTCGCTGACGCGACTGGCGTCCCGAAGTCGACCGTCCAGCGCATCGACGTCGCGCGAAGGGCGGCAGTTGAGGCTGTCGCGGTGTCGACGATCGCGATGCGCGCGCTCGGCCCCGCACCCGAAGGAGCGAAGTTCGACGTCGACCTGCTCGACGAGGCACTCGGGCACGCAACGCTCGGCGTGGTCGATCAGATTGCCGAATGCCGCCGACTACAGCGCGATCCAGACGCCCCGCGCATGGAGAAGATTCTCGCGGGTCGCGAACTGCGCGAGTCGTTCAAGGCGATCGCGCAGGTGCGTCGCGACGCGATCGCTGCGGGCGAGCACAAGCAGGGCGAGGAGATCGTCGAGGTCGTCGAGTACGAGGAGGTCGCCGGGCCCGAGCATCACGAGCCGCCGCAGGTCGCGTCAGGCGGTGCCGCGTGATCGCTGCTCCGCCGCGCACGCCGCGACGAGTCGTGCGCAAGATCGGGTTGCTGCCGTCGCAGCGCCGGTTCCTTGTCGGCTGTCGACGCGCGCCTGTCGCGTTGTTTGTCGGCGGCTGGGGCTGCGGCAAGACCGACGTTCTCGGGCACTTCGTCTCCGACGAGGCGATCTTCTACGAGCGCAATTACATCGGCGTCGCAGCCGCCACCTACCCGCAGCTTCGGCGCTCGACGATCCGCAAGACGCTCGACGTACTCAACCGGCGCGCGATCAAGTACCGCTACTGGAAGAGCGAGAAGCGCATCGAGGTCAAGGCCACCGGCAGCGAAATCGAGTTCCTGTCGTGCGACATCCCGCCCGAGGAGCAGCAGGGCCCCGAGTTCGGCGCGCTCGCGGTCGACGAGGGCGAGGGCGTCAGCCAGGAGCACTGGCAGCGGTTGTTCTCGCGCGTGCGCAAGCCGGGCACGAGCCTCCGCAAACGCATCTTCTGCAACCCGCCGCATCGCTCGCATTGGATCGCGCGTGACTTCTTCGGCCTCGGGCTCACCGACTGGCGACTGCCGCACGGATGGGCGGTCGTGCAGGCGACGACCTACGAAAACGGCTTCCTGCCTGCCGACTACATTCGCGGGCTCGAGCACATGTATGGCGTCGGCTCGCGCGCGTGGCGCCGCTACATGATGGGCGAGGTCGGGCTGCCGGTCGAGGGCGCGATCTACCCCGAGTTCAACGATCGCGACCACGTGATCAGCTTCGCCGAACTCGACGCGCTGCGCCGCACCGGGCACGTCGTCGGTACGGTCTGCGGCTTCGATCTCGGCGGCGGGCACCCGACCGCGTTCCTGCAGGCCGACCTCACCGACGACGACGTGCTGATCGTGTCGGCCGAGCACTGGGCGAATTACCTGCCGGTTGACGAGCACCTGCAGCGGATCCTCACGTTCTACGTCGACGACTCGCCGATCTTCGCCGACCACGAGCTGCAGACTCGCATCGAATACGAAATGCGCGGGCTGCCGACTGCGCCAGCGCCGAAGCACGTGGGCGTCGAGCAGGGCATCGACGCCGTGCGTCGCCGGCTCGTGCAGCGCAAGCTCAAGGTCGTTCGTGACCGCTGCCCGCGCACGTACCAGGAGTTCGGCGGCTACCAGTGGGCGAAGCCGAAGAATCCGGGGATCGAGTACCGCGACGCGCCGGTCAAGCTCGAAGACGACTGCATGGACGCGCTGCGGTACCTCGTGACTGGCCTCGACCAGCACAGTGAGGGCGGCGACCGCGAAGTCCTGCAGGGCATGTTCGCAACCCGTCGAGTCGACCGCGTTGGCGCGCCGCGCAACGCACACACGAGCGCTCGCAACGGAAGGGGCCGCTGATGGGCATGTGGAGCCGACTGCTCAGGCTGACCGGGCTGCCCGCGATGTTCCGCGAGGGCAAGGCGCCGATGCGCTCGACCGAGGCCGAGTTCCCGGCGCGGCCGGCCGACATGCCGCAGTCGCCGCCCGACCTCGAGCTGTCGCGGCCGATCGGGCAGGAGCCGCCGTCGGGCACCGAGTCGCTCGCGGGCGCGTTTCCGCGCTGGTCGAACCCAGTCACCGACCGGCTCGACCGCAACGCGTACACGATCATCCGGCGCACGTTCGAGACCGCGCAGCCGATGCGCAAGCTCGGACTGCTCGTCGGCTCGCTGCGTTGGGTCGCGGTCGGCGAAGGGCCGGCAGTCGAGCGCGTGCAGCAGGTGCTCGACCGGATCGAGGCGAAGGCCGCGACGATCGTGCAGCTCGTGTGGGGGCTCGTCGAGGGCGTGATCTTCGGGCACCTCGTCTGGCAGACGAAGGATGGCCTGCAGGTCCCGCGCATCGACGTGCGACGCAAGGTGCGCGCGGGCGGCTACATCACGTGGGACGGCGAAAACGTCGTGATGATCGAGCGGTACCAACGTAGCGTGCACGCGCGGCGCATGGGCGACCGCGATCAGTTCGACGCGCGACCGATCCCGCGCGACCGCGTCGTCGTGTGGCGGCCAAACCCCGGCGAGTCGCCCGAGGGCGATCACGACCTCGCGTGGGTGCTCTACCTGATCGCCGAGGCCGCGCAGGTCAACCACAAGAACCGCATGGATTACGGCGAGCGGTTCGCCCTGCCGCGCGAGATTCTGCGCCGCAACACCGAGCACGTGCGGCCGACGAACGTTGCCAATCACCTGTCGGTCGGCGCCGAGAAGATGGAAGCGGCGCGCCGCCAAGTCGTCGGCCTGTCGGTCGAAGACCAGATGACGTTGATCGAGCCGGGCGGCACGACGAATTCGTACCTGCTCGACGACGCGCGCGACCTGCGCTCGCAAGCGCACATGTTCATCCTGCAGAACGCGCTCACGTCCGAGACCGCCGAGTCGGGGCCGACCGGGTCGAGCACGGTGCACAAGGGCCAACAGGAGCGCGCGGTCGAGGCGATCGCGGGCTCGATCGGCGAGGCGCTGACGCGCGACCTGCTGCCGCGAATCCTGTTCTACAACTCGGCCGCGATCCCCGATGATGGCCGCGTCGAGCGGATCGAGCTGCAGCCGCTCGCGGCACCCGAGGAGGTGCAGGCCGTTCAGGGCAACGAGCTGCTCGACTCGATCGACCGCGGGCTGACGCACAGCGCCGAGCTCGTGTATGGCGCGTTCGGGAGCAAGCCACCCCCCGACGCGCCCGAGTACATCGGCCCGGGCGACCTCGTCGCGAAGCAGCCGGACGACCCGTTCGGGCTCGGCGGCGCAGGCGGCATGGGTGGCGGCTCGCTGCTGGGGCAGTTCGACCCGTTCACGGGCGAGCCGAGTAGCTCCGGCGGCGCGGCCGACCTCGAAGCTGCCGACCACAACCCGCCACCGCCAGGGCTCGCCGCCCGCGCGACGCTCGCGGCTTCGCGGCTCGTCGCCGAGGAAGCGCTGCAGCTCACGCGCATGGCCGACGACGTCGAGGCCGGCACATCCGACCACGAGGGCGACTGGCTGCGCGTCGTCGACGAGGCTGTCGAGCGAGTCGCCGCCGGCAAGGCGATCCAGCCGCGCTACGCCGAGGCGCTCGCGCGAATCATGGCTGCGGCGCACCTCGCCGGCGCGCGGGGGTTCCGCGGCACGCTGCCGCTCAGCGTGCGCCAGCGTCTCGACTCGTTCGCCGCAGCGTCGCCGTTGCTGAAACTGCGCGACGGGCTCGACGACCTCGCGCGGCTGTATCGAGGCGTCGCGGTGCAGGCGGCCCGGCTCGCGACGGCGACGCTGCAGCAGCGGGTCATCAACGCGCTCGGCGACTTCGTCGCGGATCAGCCCGACGCGTCGCCGCGCGACACGAAGGAGTTCGTCGCATGGATGCGCAGCACAGCGCGGGTGTCCGAGCCGTACGCGAAGCTCGTGTTGCGCAACGCCGTCGGCACGGCCTACTCCGCGGGGCGGATGCGGGAGTTCTTGAGGACAGCCCCGCTCTTCGAACTGCGCTGGCGATACGTGACCAGCGCCGACGAGCGAGTGCGGGATCTTCACAGCGCGCACCAGGGGGCGGTTTTCCCGGCGCAGTCGCGCTGGCTCCCGAAGATGCCCCCGGCGGGACACAACTGCAGGTGCTCGTGGGTCGTGACGACCGACGCGGCATGGCCGGAGGACCGGCTGGCGTCGCTGCCGACGCTCGAGTGGGAAAGCAATCCGCTGGTGCATCGACTGCCAGCGCCGTTCGCCTTGCCGGGCATCGCCTCGGCGTAGCGGGCGGATTGGTCGTGTTCGGCTGCGGGCTCGCGTTCGGCGGGCCGGTGGCGTGGATCGGGGCCGGCGTGATGCTGGCCGGAATCGTGATGCGAGGCCAGAGCGATGGTTGACCACGTCGGATTGCAGGTCGCGTTCAAGGACTCGTTTGCGGCGGCGATCGACCGCGAGCGCGTCGGCGTGATGGACGGCGGGGGCGGCGTCGACACGAGCACGCTGTCGGCTCCCGAGGGCCGCAAGGTGAAACTCGTCACGGTCACGAGCCGCGCGTCGCGGACGTTCGGCGCGCGCGTGCCCGTCGAGCACCAGATCGAGCCGCGCGTGCGGTCGCTCGCCGTCGAGGCGGCCGACTTCCTCAAGCGCGAGTCGGGCAGCAGCGCCAGCGTGCGCGCGTTCGCCAGCGCCGCGCACCTCGAGTTCGACGAGGGCGCGCTCGCGAAGGGAGAACAGCCGCGCGGCGAGAAGGAGACGGACGCGGAGTGGGCCGCGCGCCCGCGCGAGAACGTGATCCGGTTGACCGTGCGCTACGCGCTCGCGCAGGTCGAGGTTGTCGAGCGGCGCGGGAAGGACGCGCTGGCGTGACACACCCACACGCACGTTCTCGTCATCATCGCGCCGAGCGCGTCGCAAGCTCGCTGCGCCCGGCGCCCGGCCGCGGCGTACGCGTCACGCGCACGATCCAGCCCGCGCCGACCGGCTCGACGCTGCCGCCCGAGATTCGCAGCCAGCCGCCGCGAATTTTCCTCGGTGTGCCGTGCTACGGGCGCGCGATCGACATGGGGCAGGCCGCCGCGGTCGAGCACGCGCTGCTGTCCGGGCAGATCGTCGCGCGCCGGCGCGTGGCGGTGTCGCTGCTCGCGTTCGGCTTCAACCAATTGCTCTGCGAGGCGCTGAACGGTCGCGCGCCCGAGCGCGGCGGCTTCACGCACTTCCTGCTGCTGCACTCCGACGTGGTGCCGCACGGCGAGGACTGGGTCGGCGACCTGTACCGCGAACTCGCGCGCCACGACCTCGGCGCCGTTGCCGTGTCGATTCCGATCAAGCCCAACACGCCGCGCGCTGTCGAGCAGCTCGAGACGAGCGTCGCGCTCGACCGCGGCGACGGCAAGGTGAGCCGCGTTCCGCTGCGGCAACTCGAAGGCGAGACGTTCACGTCGCGCACGCAAGGCGACCTGCTCGTCAACACCGGCTGCCTGCTGATCGACCTGCGGCACGAGTGGAGCGAGCGAATCTGCTTCACGATCGACGACCGAATCGAGCGCGTTGACGGCGAGTTCGTCGCGCGTGTCGACCCCGAAGACTGGAACCTCTCGCGCTGGTTCCGCGCGAACGGCGTCCCGTTCGGCACGACGACGGCCGTGCGCGTCGAGCACGTGGGGCAGTGCCGCTGGCCGAACTGGGGCGCGATCCCCGAGGACGACCGCGTCGACGTGCAGCGGGCGCGCGAGGCCGCGGCGAAGGCCGCCGAGATCGCCGAAGCCCCCGCGTCGTACGACTCGATCGCTCTTACGCCTGTTCCGCGCGAGGAGTGACCATGCGCCTGCTCGGCCGATTCGACCCGTTCACCGGCGCTCCGCTGCGCCTCTCCGCCGTCGATCCGACGGGCTCGACGCGCGCCGGCTATCACTGGGTCAACCGGCCGCTCAAGGACGGCAGCGCGCCGGGCTTCTGGCGACGCAACCCGCCGAAGACCGCGACGACCGAGCAGAAGCAGAAGGCCGAGCAGTCGCCCGCGGCGAAGCGCATTCGCGAGAAGGTCGCCGAGTCGAAGCCATCCGAAAGCGCAGCGCCGCCCGCTGCCGAGAAGAAGCCGGAGTCGCACTGGGGCTCGAAGGATCAGCCGTACTGGCGCCCCGGCCCGAACCCGACCGTCGACAACGTCATCACGCGCGACAACCCCGAGACGGGCGCGCGCGAGGTCCTGATGATCCAGCGCGGTCCGAAGGGCGCCGAGCCGAACAAGTGGGCGCTGCCCGGCGGTTTCCACAACCCGGCCGACGAGACGAAGGGCGTGCCGTGGACGCAGGGCGCGGAGTCGGCGCGCGAGGCCGCGCTGCGCGAGCTGCTCGAGGAGACAGGGCTCGACGCGAGCGACGTCGCCGATCAGCTCGAAGAGGTCGGCACCTTCGAGGGCGGCAAGCGCGACCCGCGCGACAACGACGAGGCGTGGTCGCGCTCGACAGCGTTCCGCGTGCATCTGCCGCCCGACGTGGCGGCGCGCAAGGTCGAGGGCGCCGACGACGCGCAGGCGGCGAAGTGGGTGCCGGTCGAAAAGCTCGCCGACATGGACCTCGCGTTCGACCACGCGACGATCCTCGACCGCGCCGGCGTGAAGGCTGCGGCACCAGCCGCCGCACCAGCGAAGCCGAAGTCCGCGCCGCGCATCTTCCGCTCGCCGCGCTCGGCAGAACTGTTCGTCCGTACTATTGCCCCCGACCTGCCCGACGTCGCGGTGAAGCGCCTGATTCAGAAGGTCAAGAGCCAGCCGAAGCCGGGCAAGTTCGAGTGGGATCCGGCCGAGCTGCGCGTCGCGGTCGAGAACATGCGGTTCGACGTCGCGGGTGGCGGCGCCGAGGTCGGCACCAGCGGGAAAGGGGGCAAGCGCCGTGGCTGATCGAACCTGCCCGCACTGCAAGACGCCCGGCGCGTTCGTGCGCACGAGCTGGTCGCGCAAGCACTGCGACGAGCGGCAGCAGGTCATGCAGTGCCGCAACCCGCGCTGCGCGCGGAAGTGGACGACACGCGCGCCGGCGACTGCCGCGGGAGGCAGACCGGCTCGTCTGTCCGGGCCTGCGGCCGACCGCGCGTAGCGAAAGATTCGTGTACACGAAACGGAATCCTGGCGCTCGCCAACGCTACCCGCGAATCTTCGAGCATCCGCTCGCGCGTGAGTGTTCGCGTTGCCCGACGCCACGACTATCGCTGCTCCGCAGGCTGGCGCCACTGGTGCCGCTGACCTCAGCCCCGAGGAAATCGCCCTCGGCAAGCTGATCGGCGACGCGCCCGACGACCGCACGGCGGCCGCGTTGATGCTCGCATACCTCGCCGGCGCGGATGCTGGCCTGACGCACGAGGAAGCGCTCGACGCGGCGCCGAAGCTCGTCGAGGACCGCATCAAGCGCGTGCGCGGCGGCGCAGGCAAGGCTCGCCGCCGATTCCGCGTCACACTCGCGGCGGCTGACGCGACCGGCGCCACCCGCTCCGGGTACCACTGGGTCAACGACTCGCGCGTGCAGGGCGGCGGCTACTGGCGCAAGAACCGCGGCCGCAAGGCGACCGGCGACCAGAAGGCGCAGGCCGAGAAGTCGGCCGCGGCGAAACGAATTCACGAAGCGATGCACGGCGCGGTCGGCAGCGTGATCGGCAACACGCCGATCGACGCCCCGAAGCTGCCGTCGGCGACGCCCGCTGCGCCATCGGCTGCGCCAGCGGCCAACGGACCGCTCGATGAGTACGTGCCGCCCGGCCCGCGCGAGTCGGACGGCCAGCAGCAGTTTTTCGAGTCTACCACCAGCGGCGCGAACATCCGCGAGCGCCTGCAGAAGATCGCCGACGAGAAGGCCGAGAAGTTCCGCGCGATGGGCATCCCCGCTGCGCGACTCGCGTTCCTCGCTGTCGGCGCGGCGTTCGCCCTCGCGGGCGGATCGCTGATCGGCCAGGGCGCCAGCGTCGGCGACCTGCGCACGGTGCTCGCGGGCGGGCTCGTCGCTGGCGCTCTCGGCTTCGGCAGCTTCTACATCGGCGGCACGATCACCGACGAGCAGGCCGCCGGACTCGCGGAGGACTTCCGCGATTCGCTCGCCGACCTCAGCCCGTTCAAGAAGAAGTTTCCGAACGCGGTCAGCCTGCCGTCGCAGGAGAAGCGCCCGGCGGCTCGCCGCCTGCGCGCTGCCCTGTCGCCGCGCGTCGGCCGACTCATTCACCACCTGCGGAGCGCGTGAATGGACGGCGAGCCCAACACCAACACCGCGACCGTCGAACTGACGCCCGACGAGCAGAAGGTCGTCGAGTTCGCGCGCGAACTTCCCGACGCCGAGCGCGAAGACTTCATTGCCCTGGCCGGCCTCGCTCTCGACGAGGGGCTGTCGGCCGACGAGGCGATCGCTCGCGCAACCGAGGAGCCGGAAGCGGACAACGAGGGCGACCCTGCGCCCGACAAGCTCTCGCGCAAGCGCTCGGAGCCGAAGCGCCGCGCGCGGCTCGACAAGCGCCAGCGCGCGCTCAAGCTGCGCATGGACCTCGGCGCGCTCGATTGGGAGTACGACGAGAAGCGGCGCGAACTGACCGTCAAGGACGTGCCGGTCATGGGCCTGCTCTCGCCGAGCGAGCGCGGCGACTTCGGCATGACGGGCGCCGGCGTCGATCCGAAGTGGTTCCGCCGCGCGATCGAGACCTACCGGCTCGGCGTCGAGAAGGGCAAGTACCCGCGGCTGCTGCGCCGCCACAACGGCGACGGCGACATGCCCGCCGAGGTGATCGGCCGGCTCGAAGACCTGTACGAAGACGGCTTCTGGCTCAAGGCCCGGCGCGTCGTCGTCACGAACCCCGACGCGATCGGCAAGCTCTCGCGAGGCGAGTTCCCGTCACTGTCGGCCGAGTTCTACTTCGACTCCGGGCACCTGTGGGGCCTGTCGCTGATCGACGGCGACAACGGGCATTTCGACGAGGAGTTGCCCGACCTCAAGCTCAAGGACGGCCCCGAACTCGTCGAGCTGCGCAAGCTCTCCGAGAGCGGCAAGCCGCGCGCGGTGCGCCTCGCGGAGACCCCGCGGCTGCGCCTGCGCGACGTCGGCGCGACGCTCAAGCTGATGGGCTACGGCGGCACCGACGACATGGCCCCCATGTCGCTGGTCGTCGAGCTGATGAAGCGCCTCGCGCTGCTCGAAGAGCGCGAAATGACGCGCGACGAGGCTGATCGCAACCAGCAGCCGCCGGAACTCGACGGCGACATGGACGAAGACGATCCGGCCGCCGCGACCGAAGACCCCGACAAGGCGACTGCCGAAGGCGGGCCGCCGACCGGCGAAGACCCGGAGAAGAAGGCCACCAAGCCCGGCGACGAGCCGAAGGACAAGCCGATGGACAAGAAGGAACGCGAGGAGTTCGACCAGCTCAAGCGCCGGGTGGAGGAGCAGGACGAAGCCGCCGAGCTCGACCGGCTCACGACGCAGGTTCTCTCGTCGGCGCGCCACCTCAAGGCCGACGACGTGCGCGCCAAGCTCAAGGGCAAGCCGCGCGCGCTGCGCGCCGAGCTCGCGACGATCCTCGGCCAGTCGCCGAAGGCGCCGACCGACACCCTGCCGACCGAGAGCGAGGCGAAGTCGTTCGACGCCGAGGCCGACGAGAAGTTCGACCGCATGGTCGCCAGCAAGGCGGCGAAGGACACGCCCGAAGCCCGGAAGCGCTTCCGCGAGACCTACAAGCTCGCCACGCGGCGGCGCGTCGCGAGCGCCTGACATTCCCGGCCGCGGGGTACAGCGGCACGCGTAGTGATCGAAGGTGACGAAGCGCGCAAGCGACCAGGAGCGCAGCCATGACC
>ERZ761594.274-NODE-274-length-17986-cov-5.873181_pt1 | contig 17986 bp, 40 predicted proteins | sample MGYA00511036_ERZ761594 | MGnify/ENA primary metagenome ERZ761594 (study PRJEB28899, sample SAMN03785561) | bioreactor sludge metagenome | biome: EBPR Sludge; feature: EBPR Bioreactor; material: 0.22µm filtered reactor supernatant | place: Saint Lucia: Queensland... | reverse complement strand
CCCCAGGAACCCGCCCCCGTCCCCCAGGAGGCCACCGCATGAACCGCTCCCGCAGTCCGCGCCTGCCCCGCAACCGGCAGGCACCGGGGCAACTGACGCTCGATGCCGCCCTGCTCCGCGCCCAGAACCGCTACCCCGAGGCGACGGACTGGCGCCCGACGCGCAACCGCGCCACGGTGCTCTCCATTCTCCCCGGTGGCGCCCGTCCGGCCCCGCTGCCGGTGGCGTCGCGAAAGGCGGCGGCGTGATGACCGGCGAGGTCCCCCGGCCCGCAGAGACGGCCCGCATGACGGCCGCACAGGAGATCGAGCACACCATCCGCGAGCTCCGCCGGTACGCGGACAACCAGATCGTCCGTGCCATCGAGGACGAGGCACATGCCGTCGGCAGGCGAGCCCATGCACAGGAACTTCGGGCCAAGGCGGATGAGTACGAGCGCGCGCTGCGGCTGCTGACCGGTGAGCGGTCATGACCACCAACGACGGCACCGGCCCCTACCTTCGGGCCGAGGTCACCATCGCCATGGCGGTCATCACGAGCGGCGACCACGTCCTCAACGACGACATGCTCGACACGACGCTGGCGTTCGGGGTCGGCATCGCGGACGGTGATCGCATCGACGCCGGCGAGGTCACGACCGAGCAGACCCAGGCGCTCATCGCCCAGCAGCTCGCGAACCTGGCCCAGGCGGTGCGGGTGTTCGTCGGCCAGAACCTCGCCTACCTCGGCCCCATCGAGGAGGGCCGCGGGATGATCGACGACGCGACCGAGACGGTCGGCGAGCGCGAGGTCACCGGCTACGCCCACATGCGCGTGGTCGACGGAGAGGCGGCCCGCGCATGACCCGCCATGCCTACCAGTGGCGCCCCATCCGCGGTCGCCGCTTCGATCCGGTCCGGGCGCTCGTGCTCATCGCCGCGCTGGTCGGTGGCGTCCTGTTCTGGTGGGCCGTCGCCATGGTCGCCGTGTCGATGTGGCTCGGGTGGCCGCGATGAGCGCGGCCGAGCGACTGGCGGCGGCGCACGAACGATGGCTCGCCGACCACACACAGCCGAGCCTGTTCGTAGACGCGCTCATCACGGGTATCGACCCGCAACTGCTCGCGGCCATCGAGGACGGGCTGGCGCTACAGGCGCTGCGAGAGGCGCTGCCGGAGGGGTGGATGACCCGGGTCAGCGACTACGGCGAGCCCGGCCCCTATAACCCCGGACCGCGCTACGAGGTGAGCGCGAAGCTGGGCATTCTCTCCAGCCCCCCGGATGTCATCGGTAGGGGCGACTCACTCGCCGAGGCCGCCACCAAGGCCCGCGAGGCGCTGGAAGGGAAGGGCGACCGATGACCCTCCAGTCGATCAAGGCGCGCGAGGAGAAGGCCACGCCGGGGCCTTGGGAGGTCATCAAGCGCGACGAACGAGACGGCCGCGGCATCGCCAAGCACGTCACGAACATCCGGTCCGAGTCGGTGTTCCTCGACGTGCCGCCCATCGCCGGGCGCCGCATCGGCAAGGCGGTCATCCAGCACGAGTCGTGGTACGCCCACCCTCGCGAGGCCGACGCCGAGTTCATCGCCCACGCCCGCGCCGACGTGCCCGCGCTGGTGGCGGCCGTCCCGAGCGTCGAGGACCTCGACGCGTTCGAGGAGCTGATCGTCGGGGCTCACGCTGCGCACGACCGGCGACTGGCCTACGCCCCGGCCCGTTGCTGGGTGACGGACTGCAACGACAAGGCGCGTCGGCTCGCCCGCCTGCACGCCGCCCTCGCCGCGCTGGAGGCCCTGCCGTGAGCGCCCTGCTCGCCCGCCTCGATCGCTGGTGGCACCGGCGCCGGTGCTCGCTGTGCCGCCGCGCCGCCGGGCTGGGGTACCCGCTGTGACCGGAGACTCCGCCGCGCTCCTGATCGTGCTCGGCGCCGTGACCGAGGTGTTCCTGGTCATCACGTGGGCCGTGGAGCGCCTGACGAAGCGGCTGCGCGAGGGACCGCGCGGCTACGAGGACAGCAGCCGGGGCACGCGCCGCGGCTGACAAGGAGACGCCCGGCGCGCACGTCCCCGTCAAGAGAGCGCGCAGCCGGGCTGACAGGAGGAAGGATACACATGAGTGTCACGACGGCGTTCCAGCGAGAGGAACGCTCGGGCAACGTCAGTGATCGGCCGACGCCCCAGCACACGGTGGCGACGATGTCCACCGGCAACATCGGAGCGGTGTGGCTGACCCGTGATGGCGCCGAGCGCATCATCCGCTCGGTGGCCTCGGAGCCGGACCTCGTGCTCGCCGCGCTCGACGCGGGCCACGTCGTCAACGGCCCGGTGGCGTGGTACTGGACCGGCCCCGCTGTCCGGCAGGACCGCCCGCTCCAGCAGCCCTGGCAGGGCACCTCCCCGAAGTGGCAGCCATGACCATGGCCGCCCAGGTCACCCCCGGCACCCATGCACCCTGCCCGCCGAGCCAGCACCGGCACGAGCCGGTCAAGCGCGGCGGTCGCTGCGCCTACTGGTCACCCGGCCGGCCCGACAACATCTGCGGCCGGACCTCGGTCGCGGTGTACGTCAACGATGCGGTCACCCCGCCGATGACGTACCGGTGCGAGAGCCACGACCAGGAGGTCAACCGAGCCGAGGCCGCCAGGCTCGGCTTCGTCCGGCAGGCGGTGGTCCATGGCTGAGCTGCTGCCGGTGCTCTTCCGGGGCACCACGGCCGAGCACGCCATCGAGCAGGCGCGCACCTGGGCCCGCGACGAGGGCCTCGACGCCGAGGTCGCCGGGACGCGCCGCCGGTTCGACATCCCGACATGGGGCGCGGCTGACGACCCGACCACCGACCTGCTCGCGTTCGAGGTCGACCTGGTCATCGCCGGGCCGGGCACCGAGCAGCTGCGGCTGCCGGAGCTGGGATCGGTGGTGGCGGCATGACGGCACTGGCGACGACGGCCCAGCCCGTCCGCGTCAAGGGGACCCAGGGCACGCCCGAGTGGCTCGACAACCGGCGCGACGTCATCGGCTCGTCGGACATCCCCGTGGTGACCGGGTCCAGCCCGTACCGCACGTCCCTGATCGACCTGTGGGCGGTCAAGACGCGCGAGCTCGAACCGAGCCCGCCCGATCCCGAGGACGAGGAGCGGTACTGGTGGGGGCACGCGCTCGAGGAGCCGATCGCCCAGCGGTACGCCATCGACCAGGGCAGGAAGGTCCGGCGCGTCAACGACCAGCTGCGGCACCCGGTCCATGGCTGGGTCGGCGCATCGCTCGATCGCGTGGTCGTCGGGCAGCCCCGCATCGTCGAGGTGAAGTGGGCACCCCGCGGGGCATGGAAGGCGTCGGAGACGGAGCCCGTCCCCGGGCACGTGCAGGACCAGGTCCAGTGGCAGCTCTTCGTGCGCGGGTGGTCGGAGGCCGACGTGGCCGTGCTCGACGGCGATCGCCTGGCGGTGCATCACCTCGAGGCCGACACGGGCTACCAGGACGACCTGCTGGCAATCGCCCACGAGCGCCTCTGGCGGCACGTGCTGGCCGGGACGATGCCGAAGGTCGACGGCTCCGAGGAGACGCGTCGGACGCTGGCCAGCCTGGCCAATCGCCGGCGCCTGGCGAACCAGGTGCACCTCGACGCTCGCGAGTACCCGGACCTGGCCGAGATGGCGATGCGCCTGCGCGCGGCCCAGCTCGCCGAGAAGGCCGCCAAGGGCGACGTCGGGACGATCAAGAACGCCATCGGCGTGGTGCTCCTGGGGGCCCAGGCAAGTGGCGTCGACGGCGACGGGTGGCGCATCGACTGGCACCAGAACCGCAGCACCGAGCGGGTGGTCGCCGACCACGGGGCCATCGCCGCGGCGTACCGCGCGCTGCTCGAGCCGCTGCTGACGTTCGGCGACGTGGCGCTCCGCGGTGCCATGCGCGACGCCGGCATCGACCCGGACCAGCCGGGCGTGCTGGACGCGATCGCGGCGATGCACACGACGACGGAGACCAGGGAGGGGGCGCGACCGATGCGCCTGTGGGTGATGGACGAGGAGACGAACAAGTGGCAGTGAACGGCAGCGCGGTGATGGCCGCGCCCACGTCGGCGGTGGATCCGGTGGTCGCCGAGGCGATGGCCATGAGCGCACGGCTGGTGCCGCTCAAGAACGCCCTGAACATCGCGGACCTGACGGACCAGGAGATGGACCTGTTCGCCATGGTCGCCCTGCGCATGCGGCTGGACCCGTTCCAGAAGCAGGTCTACGCGATCAAGCGCAAGGGCAAGGTCACGTTCCAGGTCGGCATCGACGGGTTCCGGTCGAGCGCGGAGGAGACCGGCGAGTATCGCGGGTCCGACCTGCCCGAGTTCGGCCCGATCATCGAGAAGCCGTTCCCCCATCCCGAGTGGGCGCGGGTCGTCGTGCACCGGCAGTACGCCGATGGGTCGTGGCTCCATCAGCCGGCCCAGGTCTGGTGGGACGAGTTCTACCCCGGCGACGACCAGGGCTTCCAGTGGCGGAAGATGGGCCGGGTCATGCTCGCCAAGTGCGGCGAGGCGGCCGCCTTCCGAATGGCCTTCCCGCGCCGGTTCGGAGGCGTGTACATCTCCGAGGAGATGCAGCAGGCCGATGCCGCCGAGCGCGCGACCCCGGTCGCGGCCCTCAGCCATCGCGAGCGCATCGCCGCCCAGCGCGCCGAGCTCGAGGCGCAGACCACATCCGCTCCGGCATCCGGGGGGACCGGAGCCATCCAGGGGGCGCCGGCTGCCCAGCCGGGTGATGCCGCTCCCGCCGCAGAGTCCGCCCCGGCTCCCACCCCCTCCGGGCCCGGGGCGGACGAAGCGGACGTCATCGACGGCGAGGCGGTCGAGGTGGCGACTCCCGGCGTCGTCGGCGAGGGCGTGTCGGCAGGCGAGCTGCGCACCTGGCTGCGCAATCACCGGATCACCATCCCGGCCGCCCGTGAGGTCTGCATGCGGATGTTCCAGCTCGACTCGTTCGATGCCCTGACGAACGTCCAGCGCGGGCACCTGCTGCTCGAGCTCGACGCCGGGGCCGCCCGATGAGCGCCGAGGGCACCTGCCCGGTGTGCGCGATGACCGGGTACCTGACCAGCGCCGGCCTGGTCCGCAAGCACAAGGACAAGCGCGGCTCGAAGCGCCGGTACGAGCGGACCGACTGCACCGGATCCGGCCAGCAGCCGAGGGCCGACCGATGACGCTGTACGCCGGCGACGAGGCCTACACCGACGAGGTCACCAGCGGCCCGGTCGACAGTGGCCGCTCCTGTGATCCGTGCGTGACGTGCGGCATCGCCTGCGCCAAGACCGACGAGGGCGAGTGCTGGGAATGCTCGACCGAGCTGGGCGAGGCGGGCGCCTGATGGCCTCACCGGACCCCACCCCCGACACCACGCCCGCCGGACGCGTCATCCCGGACGGCTACGTCTTCACCAACACCGGCCGGTGCACGGCCTGTGGCGCCCCGCTGTCCTGGTGCACGACCAGGGCGGGCAGGCGCGCGCCGCTTGACCCGGACGGCACGTCGCACTTCGCCACGTGCCCGGATGCGGGCCGCTTCCGGCGGAGGGCCTGATGCCCACCCACACCGTCCACGACTTCTCGCGCCTGATCTCCAGCAGCGACGACGGCCGCGGCATCTACGGGTGCTCCTTCCGGGCCTCCGGCCTGGCGGGGTGCTCCGAGACGGAGGTGCGGATGAAGAACCAACCGAGCCCTTACGCGCTCAAGCGCGAGGCAGCCAAGTCCAGCAGCAAGACCAGAGGAGGTGCCTGATCATGGCGAAGAAGAGCTTCGGCGACCGGTTCGATGACGCCCCCGATCCGGAGGACGTCACCCGGGTCCCCATGGGCATGCGAGCGTCGGCCTACCAGCCGAACGCCGACATCACCGCGATCGCCTCATCGCTCATCGGACGGTACCCGGAATCGCTCGGGTTCCTGACGAACTTCAGCCTCATCTTCCTGCGCCGAGCGTCCAGCCGGACGGACAACGAGTTCCACCCGATGAGCGCGTCCGGGCCGTTCATCCGCTCGGACCGGGAGCGATCCATCCGCACCGACGTGGACGCCGGGATCTGGCTCCAGGGCGTGTTCTGGGATCGCTTCACCGTCGAGCAGCGCACCGCATGGGTCCACAGCCTGCTGCTGCGGTTCGGCATGACGCCCAAGGGCGCTCTCAAGCTCGTGAAGCCCGACGTCGCGGAGTTCGCGCAGATCGCGCGCCTCTACGGCCCGTGGATGGACCAGCTCAAGCTGTTCAACGAAGGCCTCGACGCGCACGCGAACCCGTCCCCGAAGCCCGCGGCGATCGCGCGGCGCGAGGCGGCCGCGGCCACGACACCCACGGCCGTCAACTGACCGATGGGGACCCTGACCATGGGGGCGGCTCCGGTCGCCCCCGTCCGCTACCAGCACGCCTCGGGTGACGACGAGGACGGCTGCATGCCCTGCTGGTTCGACCAGGAGGAGCAGGGCATCGCGCTGGCCGACATCCGGCCCTGCACGACGCCTGAGCCCGACCCGGCCGAGCCCGCCGTCTGCCGCTGGTGCTCGCACACGGTGGCGCCGGAGGTGCCGTCCACGGGCCTGTCCTGCGGCGACTGCGAGTCATCGCCCTGCCGGTGCGCGCCATGACCGATCGCGAGCACACGCTGGCGCGGTTCCGGCAGGAGCTCCGCTTCGCGTTCAACCACAGCGGGCGCTCGGCCCGCTCCGTCGCGCTCGCGATGGGGGCCAGTCCCGAGTCGCTCCGGTCATGGCTGGACGGCCGATCCATCCCGCTGCCAGCCCATGGCCCAGCGCTCGCCGAGGAGCTGAACGCGCCGCACCTGGCAGAGCTGATCATGACCATCCGGACCGTGACCTGCGCTGTCTGCGGGCGTCGCTCGATCGACACCACGCGAGGAGGCGCACGCCGCGTGTACTGCGGCACGCCATGCAAGAGCACGGCCGTGTTCCGGCGACGTCGCGAGGCCAGGGCCACCAGCAGCGCGCTCATCCGGCATCGCCTCACCGAGCACCAGGACGCCGTCGAGGCCCACTGCCGTGAGTGCACGCTCGGGGAGGGCCTGTGCCCGCTCTGGACGTGCAACCTGCGGCCCGTCAGCCCGCTGGCTTTGGCTCCCGAGGCGAGACGCGCCATGAACCTGGCCCAGGCCACGGCCGCGGCATGAAGGTCACCTTCCGGCCGCTGCCCGTCTGGCCGCACCCGGCGACACCGCCGGATCGGTACGGCGTCACGAGCCGCGGCCAGCAGTACGCGGGCTTCCTGCAGCTCGGCCCTGGCGGCCCTGACGCTGCCCGGGGCGCCCAGCTCGTGCAGCAGCACGGCGGCATCCGCGCGGCCCTGATGGCCACGCATCCCGACCACGGGGGCGACCCCCGTGACTTCGCCGACGTCCAGGCCTTCCGCGAACGGGAGGGCGACGCCTGATGCAGACCGGGAGGAGGCACGCCATGAGCCGCGGCGCCCTGTGCGCCATCCCCATGCGGCGACGACACGACCTGAATGGACGCCTGACCGCCCCGGGTGCCGGTTCGACGCGCCCGGGGCACCAACCCCGCAGGAGCACCGTGCCGGCGGAACCAGCCCAGATCGGGTGGACCGCAGGAGACCGACCATGTCCATGAAGCCCCGCCCCACCACCTACAACGGCATCGCCATGCGATCGAGGCTGGAGGCGAGGGTCGCCGCCTGGCTCGACTCGCTGGGGCTGCGCTGGACCTACGAACCGCAGGCGTTCGGGGCGCCGGAAGGTCAATACCTGCCGGACTTCGAGATCGACACCTCCAACGCTCGGCACCTCGCGCAGCGCATGTTCCTGGAGGTCAAGGGAGCAGTCGAGCTCGAGGAGTACTTCGAGCTGCAGCGACGCATCGCAGCGATCGTGACCGCGTCGGACCCGCGGGCGTTCATCATCCTCGCCGACGAATCGATGCTTCAGGCCGGGCTGGTCAGCGTCTACAACCTCCCGCTGATCGGCCAGTGGGGCGAGATGTACTTCATCGAGGCCCTGCTGCAGTCACGGGCGATCGCGGTTCCAGCGGGCTGGCGTCTACCGCCCTGGAGCGCCACATGACGCGCCCGTGGGTGGCCGTGGAGGCCGCCATCCGTGTCAACCACAAGCTGGTCGCCCTGCCGAACGACTCGGCGCGGTGGGGATGGATCTGCCTCTTGGGTGAGGCGAAGCAGCAGCGGCCAGCCGGGTCGTTCCGGTCGGCGTCCCACCTCCGTGAGGCAGCGGGGAGGTTCGCCAGGTTCATCCCGAAGTACACGGAGCAGCACCTCCTGGAGATAGCACCGGCGCTCTGCCCCCGGTGCCACAAGCGGTGGCCCGGAGTGCCGGAGGGCACCGTCGTCGTCCACGACTGGCACGCGCACCAGCGCGACCCCGGGGCAGCCGATCGAGCTAAGGACTGGCGCGACAACGCGGAACGAACGGACGACGAACGCGAACCGTACGAAAAACGAACGCGCGGTGATACGGACCACTCACGCGCGCTGTCGCTGTCCATGTCTACGTCTGATCAACCCGATGAGGAGTCCGGGTACCAAGTGCCGCGGGCGTCCGACGACCTCTGGAGCGTCGTCCAGGTCGTCGAGGATCTGATCGGTCCGTTCGGCTACTCCCGGGGCAGCCCCGTCTTCGAGAAGCTGGCCGCCGACGTGGCGAGCTGCGGTGTCGAGCGGGTCGTCACGACCTACCGGGCCCTCCGCTCCGAGTACAGCACCGAGCCGATGGACGCGGCCCAGCTCGTCTACGGCGGCCACAAGCGCCTGTTCCCCATCCCCGATGCCCCACGCCAGGGCAAGGCCGCCGCCGCGCCGAAGGGGATGGTCCAGCCCGTCGATGAGATCCGGGAGGCCCTCCGTGCCCAGTGACATCCGCCCCTGCCCCTCGGTCCCGCCCCGCTACGCCGACGCCACCCTAACCGGGTACCGGACGATGACCGGAGAGCAGAAGAGCGCCCAGGCGGCAGCCGTCGCGATGCTCGCCAGCCTGGCCGCCGGTGAGCGCGCCTCGCTCGTCCTGCTCGGCACCCCCGGCGTCGGCAAGTCCCACCTGGCGGCCGCGGTCTGCCACGTCGAGGCCGACCGGCTCCTCGGGCTGCACGAGGCCGAGGTCGACGCCGCGACCGATGCGTACCAGGCAGCCATGGATCGCCGGTCCGACGCCGGCGGCGGCACGTGGAACGACCGCCCCAGGCTGCGCAGGGTCCCGTCGCCCGACCTGCCGCAGTGGGTCAACGTCCCGTCCCTGCTGGTCGACGTCAAGGCCGAGTTCGGCGCCGAGGAGCAGCACCGCACCGGGTTCGCCCGGTCGCTCCGGACCAGGACCGGCCTCGTGGTGCTCGACGACCTCGGCCGGGAGCGCATCAGCGAGTGGACCGGCGAGCTGGTCTACGTGATCGTGAACGACCGCTACGAGGCCGGGCTGCCGACCATCGCGACGTCCAACCTCACCGTCGAGGAGCTCGTCTCGGCCGGGTACTGGCCGGCGATCAGCCGCCTCGCCCAGGATGGCCGGCTCGTCGAGGTCAAGGGCCACGACCAGCGACTGCGGCGGGCGTCATGAGCAGCGTCATGGAGGCGATCAACGAGCGACGGCTGGGCTACCCGGGCGTCGCCGCGAAGCTCGACCGGATGTCCGAGGCCGAGGTGTACGCCCTCCTCGGGGCATGCGATCGGGAGGTCCGGACGTACCAGGAGACCGCCTGGGTCACCCGGCCCGACGGCAGCCGCGGCCCGCACTGGAAGGTCGGCGACGGACAGCCCGCCCTGGCCACCGATGACCCGGGCGTCGTCGTGGCGATGAACCTCTGCGCCATCGCCCGGAACCCCTGGGTGGCGCCCAGGCTGGCCAACGAGCGGCACCCCGGCCCGTGCTACTGGTGCGAACCGGTCGACGACGGGAAGGGCGGCAAGCGGCCGCGGCACACCACCACGGAGCTGCTGACCGCCATCTCGCACGCCGCGTACTTCGCCCGGAAGGTCCGGGACCACCTGCTCGTCTGGGTCGGTGAGGACGGGGCGGTGTACGCCCGGGCCGGCCACGAGGACGGGGCCTATCTCAACGACCGGTGGGCTGCCTTCGAGGCGCTCCATCCGGGCGAGCAGCGCCGCTACGCCGCCGAGGTGGTGGCCGCGGTGCGGGAGGGGGCGACAGCATGATCGGGATCGAGGAGCTGCTCGGCGGTCCGAGCCCGCTGGTCGTCGAGGACACCGAGCCGGGCGACTCCTGGGACGTCGGTCCGGTGTTCGTCAAGGGCACCCCCGCGCCCCAGGGCAGCAAGCGCGCGTTCGCGAACCCGAAGAACCCCAGCAAGCCGATCGTCACCGAATCGTCGAAGCGCCTGCCCGGCTGGCGCCGCGAGATCCGTCGCGTCGTGGCGCCGCTGATGGACGGCCGCGAGCTGCTCGACGGGCCGCTCGAGGTCCGCGTGACGTTCGTGTTCCAGCGGCCGCAGCACCACCACGTCGCCGGCGATCGCAGCCGGCCGCTCAAGCCGAATGCCCCCGTCTACCACGCCCAGGCGCCGGACCTCTCGAAGCTGCTCCGGGGCATGGAGGACGACCTCAACAAGCTCGTCTGGACCGACGACTCCCGGATCGCGCGCTTCGTGGAGCCGGTCAAGCTCTGGGGAGCGCAGCCAGGGATGGAGATCGCCATCCGGAGGATCCGCGCATGACCACCCCCACCGACCCCGCGACCACCGAGGCGCGCGAGCGTCGGGAAGACATCCGAGCGGGTCGAGCCATGACCGCTGCACCAGCCACCCTGGCGATGATCCCGCTCGACGCCATCGACCCTGCTCCGAACGTCCGCGCGGACGTCGGCGACGTCGAGGGCCTCGCGTCCACCATCGCCGAGCTCGGCCTGCTCCAGCCTGTTCGCGTTCGCCAGGCGGGGCACGGCCGGTACCACGTCATCGTCGGGTCCCGCCGGGTCGCCGCCGCGCGTGAGGCCGGGGAGGCGTTCGTGCCCGCCGTGCTCGACACCACGGATCCGGATGCCGCCCGCGACGCGATCGCGCAGCTCGTCGAGAACCTCCAGCGGCGCGACCTCAACCCGATGGATCAGGCACGCGCGCTGCGCACCGTGCTCGACGCCGACCCGACCCTTACGCAGAAGGACCTCGCGCGCCGTCTCGGCTTCACGGGCGCATGGCTGACGAACCAGCTGGCGCTCCTCAAGGCGCCGCCCGAGGTGCAGCTCCTGGCCGAGCAGGGCCGCGTGACCGCGGAAGCGGTGCGGCGCGTCATCACCCTGCCGCCCGAGCGCCAGGTCCGGCTCATGCAGCGGTGGGCGGATGGCGACCTGACCTTCGAGGGCCTCGAGCAGGCGGCCGTCGCCGAGCGCAGCAGCGGCACCAACGGCGGGAACCGGCCTGGGGCCCGCCCGCACCGATCCACGCGCCTCCGGGTGCTCACCTCGGTCGGCCTCCAGCTGGAGGCCCTGCTCGGCGACACGCGCAGGCCCAGCACCGAGGAAGTCCGTGCGCTCGACGACATCCGGGACCACGTCGACGCGCTCAGCGGCCGTCAGGCCGAGCTGCCCCCGGCGCCCATCACCGGGACCGCGCACCACACCGCGGCCGCGTCCATCGCCGCGCTCACGGCCGACGTCCAGCGCCTGTCCGACCTGACCATCACCGGCTACCTTGCGCCGACGTCGCTCGCCGCCATCGACGATGCCATCTCGGACCTGCGCCGGATCCGCCAGCGGTGCACCCCGCTCGACCTGTCGGTCCGGAGGGGCCCGGCATGACCACCGAGCGCCAGCCTCGTCATGATCCCGGGATGATCCGCACGCGTCCTGGCGACGCGCCGGACCCCATCACGCTCGCCCTGGCCGATGCGCTTCGGGAGATCGCCCGCCGTCGCGCAGCCACGCGCGGTAACCTCCGGCTCGTGGGCGGCACCGAGGAACTGACGAGGAACTGATGGACCGTCGTCGACGCGCGCTTCCGCAGTCGCTCCGGGACCTGACCGGTCGCCGGGCGGCGCTGTGGGTGCGCGAATCGACGGCCGGCCAGTTCGATGCCTTCGGACCTGACGCCCAGCGGGAGCAGTACGAGCGCGCGGTCCGCCGCTACGAGCTGGTGGATACGGGCGTCGCCTGGTCCGTCGCGCACTCGGGCTGGAAGATCGCCCGGCACCCCTCGTGGCACGAGATGCTCGGGCAGGCGGGCATCGCCTTCGACGTCCTGGTGGTCGGCTACGCCTCGCGGTTCGCGCGATCGCTGGAGGCCCACGTCGACGCGCGCCGTGCCTTCCACGCCGCCGGCGCCGCGATCCTGTTCGCCGACGAGGACGTCCTGACCAGCGACGAGGACACATGGGAGCGCTGGGCCAGGGAGGCCGTCGAGAGCGAGACGTACAGCCGGAAGCTGTCCAAGCGCGTGCGGGAGGGCCTCGCCGCGAAGCGCCGGCGCCTGGGCGAGCCGGGTGGGCAGCCGCCCTACGGCTTCGCCCGGGACGGTCGCCCTCCGGTGCTGGTGCCCATCCCCGAGCGCCTCGAGCAGGTCCGCCAGGCGTTCGTGCTCTCCGCCGGCGGCCACTCGGACCAGGAGGTCGCGACCGCCATCGGTCTGCCGCTGTTCACGGTGCGCGGGATCCTCACCAACCCGATCCACGTCGGACGGCTGCGGGATGGGTCGCCGGCGCGTGTGGAGCCGACGGTGGACGCCGTGCTCTGGAACGCCGCCGCGAATCGCCGGGCCAAGCGCGCGACCAACGCCGGCCGTCCAGCGCACCCGGCTCGCGCCTACGGCCTGGGCCAGCTCGTGGTCTGCGCGGAGTGCGAGTCGCCCCTCATGGGCGACACCGGCAAGTACCGGCACCGGGACACCTGCGAGGCGTTCCAGCGGGCCGTCCACGGCTCCCGGCGTCCATCGGTCGGCCGGAGCGCATCGGTGCCGGCCGACTGGCTCGATTCCGTGGCGGAGGACGTGCTCGCCCGGGTGGCGCTCCGGGCGGACCGGATCGCGGCCGTGGTGGCGGAGCTGCGCTCGGGCGCCACCGTGACCGACACCGTGACCCTCGCCCGCATCGAGCGCGAGCGGTCCGCGGCCATGGATCGCTACCGGCGGGACCGGGACACCGCGGCGCTCGAGCGGACGATGGCCGCGCTCGACGCGCAGGAGGAGGCCGCGCGGGTCGTGGCGCCCGAGCTCCGCCCCGACGAGATCGTGTCCTACCTCCGCGACCTCCCCGCCATCTGGCGGGACGCCCCGGACAGCCGCCGGCGGATCGCCGGGTCGCTGTTCGACCGCGTCCGGGTCATGGGGCACGAGGACGTCTGGTTCGACCCCAGCGCGCACGCCGTGGCGCTCGGGATCGTGGACGGGATGCCGGCATCGTGGCGCGGCTCAGGTGGCTATGGTCGGGGCGAGAGGGATAGCGGCCCCACTATCCACCTGACCGGACGGCGCCGGCGACTCACGGCGATGAGGAGGAGCGCCTGATGGTCCGTCAGCCCACCGAGGTCCAGCAGCGGTGCTGGGCGGAGCTCCACAGGCAGCGCAGCGTGTCTGCTGCCGCCAGGGCGCTGGGCATGTCGAGCTGGGCCGTGCGCGGTGCCTGCCAGGCGTACATGACGAACATGGGCCTGGAGGGCCCGCTGCCCTTCACCAAGGTCTACGCCCGCAAGGACGAGAGCAACCTGGTCCGACAGCTCCGGGAGCGCATCGCCGAGCTCGAGGCCCAGGTCGCCATCCGTGATCGGACGATCGCCGGGCGTGACGAGATGATCCACGAGCTGCGCGCGGCCGCCCAGCCCTGGGTGTCCGTCCACGCGAAGCTAGACGCCCTGCTCAAGCGACCGACCGGCATCCCCGTGGTCACGCACCGACGGATCGCCGATGGCGGGGTCGGCGGCCGCCGGGAGCGCAGGTCGGCATGACCGGCTGGACGCCGCAGGGCATCGCCATCGTGGCGCTCCTTGTGGCCGTGCTCGTCCTCGGGCGGGTGCTGATCGGGCCCGACGACGCATGAACCTGATGACCGCGAGCCCGCTCCACCAGCTCACGATCGGGCAGCGCGAGACCCTCCGCGTCCTGCGCGATTGCCGCTGGAACTATGCCGAGGCGGCGGTCCGGCTGCGGGTGGCCGAGTCGAGCGTCCGGAGCATCGTCCGGCGTGCCGTGGCACGCGCCCGCGTCGATGCGCTCGAGGACCTCGCGTACTGGCTGGGGCAGGAGGACGCCCTCAACGCGTAGTCGTTGTTTCGTCGCCTCAGCACGGATGTGCTGCGCCTCCCTCGACGCCCGCCCCGCGCGCGCGCATCGTCGGGAGCGTGCCGACGCACGACCTGTCCCTCTCCTCCTGCGGCCGGGCCCCGACTCCCGACGGGGCCCGCTCCGCGTTCCTCCGCCAGCCCCTGGACCCATCCCCACGACCCCTGGGGCCGGGAAGCGCGTCAACGCTCCCCGGCCCATCCCCACGCCCGTTCGAGCGGACGCGAGGACCCCGAAGCCTACTCCGCCACCGGATCGGTTTCCCGGCCCTGACGCACGCGAGTCCTGGTGTGACCGCGGCGGGGCCGGGTGGCGCGCGGTGAGCACCCTGGCGAGTCATCGCCACAGGCGGCTCCGGACGCATCCGCAGGATCACGTATCTGCTGCGCCGCGGAGGGTGTGGTAGGTGGAGCCCCTGGCCATCGTCTCCTTCCTCCTGAGCGCCGGCAGCATCGCCGTCGCCGCCGTCGTGGCGGTCATCGTGGGTAGGCGCCGCGGCATCGACCAGGTCGAGGACCGGGCCGACAGCGAGATCAAGCGACTGGTGGACGCGCAGGCGGCCCGCCTGGCGCTCCTCGAGGCGGAGAACACCGAGCTCAAGGCCCGGGTCGCCGCGCTGACCGCCGACCTGGCGCAGGTCCGCTCGGAGCTGGACATCGAGAAGCGCGTCACGCAGCGCCAGCGGGAGCGCGAGCGGATGGCCGAGGCGGACGGCCGGTGAACGAGGTCTTCGCTCTCTGGTCGCCCTGGTCCGTCGCCACGGCCGCGCTGTCCGGGGTCGCGATGGCGCTGGTCGTCCACCACCTCACGGCCAACATCCGCCCGGCCCTGACCACCCTGCTGGTCGTGACCCTCGGCGTGCTCTGGTACGTGCCCCTCATCGTGCAGCGGTCCTTCGACGGTGCCGCCCCGCCCGGTTCGGATGCCCGCACGATCGGCACCTTCCTGCTCTACCTCGTGGGCTTCGCGCTGCCCATGTCCATCGCTCTGCACGTGCTGCACCGGAGGGTCCGACCATGACCGACGAGGACGTCGTCGAGCAGGGCGCCGAGCAGGACGACCGCCCGGACGAGCCCGAGCTCGAGCCGATCGAGGACGACGAGGATGCGTAGGCCCGTCTGCCAGTACGGCTTCCTCGACGCCGACCTGCGCGGCCACGGCTGCACCATCGCCTCGGGCACCTACGCGGCCCGCGAGATGACCGACGGCGAGGCATGGAGCGATGCCGAGGCGTTCGCGGACGGCCTGCGGCAGGCGTCCGTGCCGCTCGCCACGTTCCGCAGGCGCGGCACCACCCTGACCGAGCTTCGGACCGGCTACCAGTCCCTGACGTTCCCCGGTCGCGTGGCGCCCCGCATGGCGCTCCAGCGCGGCATCGACGTCCGCGCCGAGCTGCTGCCGATGCTGCGCGACGGTCACCTCGCCGTCGTGGCGGTCAACTACGGCGTCATCCAGGACGCGGGCAAGGGCATCGGCTCGTTCCGCGGTGGCCACGCCGCCACGATCGGGGAGCCCGAGGACTCGCACGTCACCGTGGCCGACCCGCTGCGCCGCGAGCTCGTGCGCTGGCGGATCTCGCTGCTCGTGCAGGCGATGGAATCGTTCGGCTCCAAGCCGTGGCTGAACGGGCGTGGCGAGGCTGTCGTGCCGCTCCCCTCGCCCACCCTGCTCGAGCAGGCGACCGAACGGCTGGCGAAGGCGAAGGCAGCGCTCGCCCTGTCCCGGCGCGACCTCGACGGTGCCCGCACGGATGCCACGCTGGCGAGGCGGGCGGCGGATGAGCTGCGCACGGCCCTGACCGCGGCCGAGAAGCGCATCAGGGACCTCCAGAACGCCGCCCCGGACTGCAGCGTGGTCATCGCCGAGCGCGATGGCGCCCTCGCCCGTGCGGTGCAGGAGGCCGAGCGAGCCGACGCCGAGGCCGACCGCGCGATGGGACTGGAGCGTCGGGTGGCCGACGCGCTCGCGGTGCTGACCCGATGAGGCGTCTCATCCTCCTGCTGCGGTGGGCCCCGGCAGCCGCGGACGCCTGCCTCATGGCCGTGGTGGCCGTCTGGTCGCTGTCGATGCCCATGGAGGACGTGCGTGCCTCGGCGGTCGGCTTCGTCCTGATGTCGGTGCTCGCGGTCGGGATGCTGCCGGCCCTGCACCTGGCGATCGACGAATGACCACCGCCTACAGCCTCTTCGCCAAGGCTGGGCCGCGCATCGTGCCCGAGCCGACCCCGAGTCTGCGCATCCCCCGTACCGCCCGCCTGCTCGCCCTGGGCGTAGGGCTGGTGCTCGTGGCCCTGCCGCTGGCCGCATCCGTCCGAGACCACCTCGCCGACGCGCGCCTGACCGCGCTCGACGCCAGCGACCGGGCCGGCGACTTCGGCCCCATCGAGGAGGACTGAACCATGCTCGCTCGCCTCAAGGAGATCATCACCCGCCAGCCGCTCGCGACCATCGGCACGAGCGTCACCGGGCTCGTGGTCGCCGCTATCGGCGTTCTCAACGCGTTCCAGCCCGGCACCATCACGGAGGCCCAGCAGGGGGAGATCGTCAGGCTCCTCGCGGCCATGTGGGTCGTCCTCGGTCTCGTGTGGCCCGTGGTCACACCAGCGGCCGCACCGAAGCTCGCGGAGGGCACCGATGTCCGCCTGCCCGATGGGCGCCGGGGCACGGTGCAGCCGAAGTGACCTGTGCGCTGCTGCCTGGGCTGCCTCGTGCTGACAGTGGTGGGTGCCGCCGTGCTGTTCGTGACCGGGCTGGCGCTCGGGTGGTCGCGCCTCACGTGGTGAGCGCCTGATGGCACCCGAGGCCTATCCCCGCGAGGCACACGTCACCGCCGTCGCGCGCCTGCTCGATCGCTACCAGCGCGTCCTCGGCCTTGCCGACTGGGACATCCGCTTCGACCCCACGACGCCGCCCAAGGACGGCTCCCGCGCCGATGTCGAGGGCTGGGCCATGAAGCGCATGGCATCCATCCGCATCGCCCCTGACGCGCCCATCGACGCCCTCCCCCGCCTGGTCGTCCACGAGCTGCTGCACCTGTGGCTGTCCCAGCTCGAGGAGCTCGCCGCGCCCCTGATGGTGTACACCCCGACCCAGGCCGACGACACCTTCCGGCAGCAGTGGGACCGGATGGAGCACCAGCTCATCCACGTGCTCGAGGGTGCGCTCACGGGCGATGCGCACATCGAATGGGGCGAGCAGCCCGAGTGGATCCGCCCGTGGGTGCGGGAGCCGGAACGCTACAGCGAGGGCACGCCGACGGACGTCGGCGAGGACGCCGTCTGGCCAGGTCCGGAGGCACAGATCAACCGCGTGCAGTACGCGGATCACCCCGGCGCTGACGTCCCCATCGAGCCCCCCGATCAGGTGGTGGTCGGGAGCTACACCGTGCACGTGGCCGTATGCGATGGGTGCGGTCGCCCCGTCGACGGCGACGTCAGGTTCACAGTCACCCGCAGCGGCCACCGCGCGTGCGTCGACCCCACGGTGGCCCCGTGAGCGCCGCCGTCGACGCGATCGTCGCCACCGTCACCGCCACGGCGGAGTGGAGCGCCAACCCCGTGGCGGTCATCCACCGCTACATCGGCTGGGCGGCTGACGCCTACCAGCGGCGCAGGGACCGGCTCGTCCTGGCGGCGCCGAACGACCCGGAGCTGCACACCCATGTCGCCTGCGCCCTGGTGGTGGTGGCCGACGATGCATCCATCACCCGGGGCACCGTGCTCGACGGGCTCGTGGCCATCTACGGGAGCGGGACGTGACCGGGGGGTGGGGTACACC
>ERZ761594.273-NODE-273-length-18004-cov-4.743328_pt1 | contig 18004 bp, 26 predicted proteins | sample MGYA00511036_ERZ761594 | MGnify/ENA primary metagenome ERZ761594 (study PRJEB28899, sample SAMN03785561) | bioreactor sludge metagenome | biome: EBPR Sludge; feature: EBPR Bioreactor; material: 0.22µm filtered reactor supernatant | place: Saint Lucia: Queensland... | reverse complement strand
GCCGTGACCTGGGCGGAGCCGGAGGCCGTGACCTGGGCGGAGTCGTAGGCCGTGACCTGGGCGGAGCCGGAGGCCGTGACCCGGGCGGAGCCGGAGGCCGTGACCTGGGCGGAGTCGTAGGCCGTGACCTGGGCGGAGCCGGAGGCCGTGACCTGGGCGGAGTCGTAGGCCGTGAACTCCCCGTCCCCGCCGCACGCGATCGTGTCGGTGGCCTTGGCGTCCTTGATGGCCGCGTCCAGCTCGGCCTGCGTGGTGACCCTGATGATGCTCACTGGTATCCTTGCCTTCCTTTCCTTCTCCAGCCCCGTCGGCGTGCACCACACGAGCCGGCGGGGCTTCTTCGTTGGATCAGCCGGGCGCGTCCGGCGTGGTCAGGGCGGCGATGCTCCGCTCCGTCTCGATGCGCACCACGTCGGCGCGCGCCATGGCGTTCGCCTCGTCCAGCCCGATGCGCCGGAACTCGTGGTAGGCATGCGCCCAGGCGCGGGACGGGACCTTGTCCAGCGCCTCCCGCAGCCGACGGGCCTCGCGCGCCTCCTCCTCCCGCTCCAGGCGCCCGAACTCGGCGAATCGCATGGCGAGCTGTCCGCGCTGCATCATCCGGTCCACGGACCCGTCGGGCGGGTGGGCCACATCCACGGCCTGCCGCATCACGTCCTCGGGCTTGCGGTCCCGCTTGGATGTCCCCGGCGACCAGCGCCCGGCGTCGAGACGCGCCAGGGCGGCCTCCATCTCGCTGCCCGGCAGCCATTCCTTCAGGGTCTCGGGGGTCAAGGGCTGGGCGGTGGTCGGGTCGGTCATCGGTACGTCTCCCGTGGCAGGCGGCCCCGCGCGGACGGCAGGGGCTCGGTGATGGGGGCACGGCGCAGGTGCGCGGTGAGCAGGGAGACCAGGACGGTCGCCACGATCCCCGCGACGGACAGGGCCAGCAGGGCGGTCATCGCTCCGGCGCTCCGCACACGGCGCGGAAGTCCGCTTCGCACCGCTCCTTGAGCTCGGCCCAGACCTCGGGGTCCGCGAACTCGTGGGTCATCACGCGGCGGCCCAGCATCCGCTCGGCGTACCGCTGGATGGCCGGGAACGGGGCGCACCCGATGCCGGTGAAGGCGCTCAGGATGACCCCCTGCTCCAGCGTGATGGCCGGTCCGTGGTAGGTGCGCAGGGCGGTCATGACCAGCACCCCGCACAACGGGACCGCGCGGGCTGGTGGTGGCGCGTGTTCGCGTCGGACTGCGTGGTCCAGACGAACCGGCGGCCGCAGTTCGTCACCGCGATGCGGGGGTCCGCGTCCTCGAACGAGTGCGCCCGGTGCTTGACGTGCTCGATGACGGTCACCACGGCAGCCAGTCCCCGAGGCCGAGCACCACCGCGGCGATGGCGATGACCCAGCCCGTGCCCACGGCCCACCACCCGAACCGGTCCTCGCGCGTCATGCCCGAGCCTCGATGGCGGCGCGGCAGGCGTCGGCGGCTTCAGCGAGGGTGGTACCGAATGAGTCACAGACGACATCCCCGTGGAGGTACGCCGTCACGTAGCACCGCACCCGGCCGGCCGAGGCAAGTCCGAACCGGAACGAGTGCTCCGGCAGCGCCTCCCGCAGCAGCCGCACCGACTCGCCGTCCTTGGCGTCCTGCGTGCGGGCGACGGTGAAGCCGAGGGCTTCGAGGGCCGACAGGATGCCCACCGACCACAGTTCCGCGTTGCTGTGGGCCTCCATGGTCAGCGCCTCCGTCAGCGCCTCCTGCGGCGTCATCGGGTCACCAGCTCGGCGACGCCGTACAGCAGCGCCACCAGCAGCAGGCCGCCGATGAGCGCGAGCGCGAGTGCGGGCCAGGGCGACGGGCGGACGGTCTCCCAGCGGTCATCGTCCGCGGGGATCAGGTCCGGGTCCACGGGGTCGATACGCATCATGCGGCCCTCCGGTGCTGGACGAGCGCCACGACGGGCGCAGGGGTGGGGGTGGCGCCGCCCGGCAGCACCGCGAGCACATCGCCCGTCCTGGTCGCCACCAGCCGCAGCGCCTCGGGATACCGGCGCACCGCGAGCAGGGCGGCGTCGAGGGTCAGCCTGCTCCAGGAGGTCCGGGAACTCGGTCGCCAGGGCAGCGGCCGCGCGTCCCCACGCCCGGTAGTCGTGCTCGTAGCCGTTGCGGGTCGCGTCGAGCAACCAATCGATCGTGGCTGGTCGCGGCTCATCCGCCGGGGCGGGGGTCATCACGGGTGCGGTCACTTCGAACCTCCGACGATGGTCAGGGGGCGGGGGGCGAGCAGGGCGTCCCACTCGTCAGCCCAGCGGCGGACGCGGGCGACCTTCGCGCGCATGTCCTCGATGTCCTCGGGGCGCATCCGCTCGATTCGGTCCGCCCACGCCAGGGGGGAGCACCTCTCGGTCCGGACGTGCCCCATCGCCGTGTGCAGTTCCGCGGTCAGCTCCGAGGCGGCCGCGCGCGGGAACAGCGCCCGGTGTGCATCCGTCATGGGCAGGTCGGCGGGCTTGCGTCGCTCGCGCACCGCCTGCGCGGCCGCCTCGACGTGCTCGGGCTCCGGGTCCGGGGGGAGCGCCTGGAGCGCGGCATGGACCGGGGCCACGCGCCCGGTGTCATCCATCGCCTCGACCAGCGGCGTCAGAACGGGGTTGGCCTGCGCGGCCTCCACGACCTCGGTGGCACGGGCCAGGGTGGTCCGGCCCATTCCGACCGCGGCGGCGATGCGGTCGCGCGACTCGCCATGTTCCGCCACAGTGGCGGAACGTTCGGCACCCGGGCGACCCTGTCGCTCCCGCGCCTCGGCCTCGGCGACCGGGCGAAGCGCCTGGGCGATGGCGACCGCCTCCGAAGGGGTGAACGGCTCGCGCACCGTGTTCTCGTCGTGCTCGGCGCGGAGCAGGTCGGTGGACTCGGGCACGATCCGGACGTGGATGCGCTCCCACCGGAGGATGTCGCGGCAGGCGCGCAGCCGACGCTCCCCGGCGACCAGCAGCCAGCGGTTGCCGCCGTCCCGCCCCATCACGACGATGGGGTGGAGCAGGCCGACGGCCTCGATGCTCGCGGCCAACGCGGCCAGGTCGCCCATGTCGTGGCGGTACCGCTCGCCGATGTCGATGGAGGCGATGGGCAGGAGGCTCATGCCGTGGCCGCCTCGGCGGGCTTGCCGCGCTGGCCGGTGAGGCGCGCCTCGATGCCGAGGTCGCGCAGCCATTTGGAGACGGTCCCGTTGTTGAGGCCCAGCTCCTGGCCGATCTGGATGGTGGTCTGCCCGTCCACGACGTACCGGCGGCGGAGGTAGACCTCGATGGGCTCCCCCAGCCGGTGCTCCATGACGAGCATCCCGCGGGTCTTCAGGTGAGCAGGAAACTGCTGCATAGACAGCATGCTGCCTCACCGTTAGACTTCTGTCAAGGCCGAAGAATGCTGTAGGGTGAGATTCCTGCTCGTGCGGCTACTGTCGCTACCGATGACCGACAACGACCTCGCCAGGGAGCGCCGCCGTAGAGGGCACTGGCTTCGTCTTGCGCGCGCGGCCGCCGACATCAAGCAGGACGACGCGGCTCGGGCTCTCGGACTGGCGGCGGGAACGACGATCCTCGCGTGGGAGAAGGGCAGAAGAGACCCCTCAGCGAGTCAGATGCGCGCCCTGGCGCAGTTGTACGGCGTCCCGGTCGATATGTTCGCGGACCCTGATCCGACCGATGAGGAGCGGGTCATCGACCAGCGAGCCGCGCTCGCGCGAGCCGCACTAGAGCTCGCTCACGAGGTTGCAGAGCGCGGGGAGGCGGCAGTTCTCCGCGACGCTGACGCTCGGCCAGGAGCCCCGCCTCGAAGGTTGACAGCGTGAACCAGTCGTCGATGTCCTCCAGGACGGCCGGGTCCGTGACCGGGGAGGGGGCGGCGGGGGGACGGGCCATTCGGAGCCTCCACTGCTTGCCGGCGCGGGGAGGTCCCGTCGAGCGGACCAGCATCGCGCGGCCGCGGCAGCATCGTCAATCAGGGTTTTCCCCGACTTACGTGGTCGGGCCAGGATGGTGTGGATAACCCCGTGACAGGTAGGCTGGCGCGGGCTGTGGACAACGGGGGAGGAGGGGAGGTCTGAAACACCGAAGCCGCGCCCGCTACCCGGATGTGGTCCGGGGAGGCGGGCGCGGGCGGTCATCGACAGGTTGGAGGCATGCAGGTGCTCAGGACGGCTGAATCCGTGGTCAGGTTGGTCATCTTCGTGACACTCGCAGCGGGGCTGTGGGTGTTCTGGGGGAAGCCTAGCCCGGAGGCAATCGTGGAGGATGTGGTCCGGGTCTTCACGACGATATGGAGCGGCGTGTTCTCCTGACCCTGCCTACCAGGTCATGACCATGCAGTAGCCGTTCCCACCCGTGCCGCCGTTACCGGCCGCGTTGTTGTTGAGCACGCCGGCCCCACCGCCCCCACCGGAGCCGCGGATGCCGTTCGCGCCGTGGCGATGCGCACCCGTGCTGCCCGCGGATCCACCGCCACCTCCGCCTCCCCCGAACGATCCGAACGTCGAACCGGCGACCGCGGCGGACGTGCCGTTGACCGCAGCAGCCGCCGTGGTGGCCACGGAGTAGACCTGGTTCGGGATACCACCGGGGCCGCCCGCCGATGCGGCGTTGGCCGCGTTCAGGCCACCACCACCACCTCCACCCGCGGCGCCGAGACCATCGCGGCCGATGCCGACCACCGTCGAGCTGTACCCGCCGAGGCCGCCCGTCGCCCCGCCGTCGCCGCCTGACTGCCCTGCTGAGGGCGCCTGACCGCTGTCACCGCCCAGCCCGCCTCCGGTCGTGCCGCCGAACCCCCGCAGGCCGAAGTCGGCCGCCAGCAGCGTCCCGAACTGCGTCCGAGTCCCGCTCGTGCCGTTGGACCCGTTCGTGTCGTTGGCCGCGCCGCCCGCGCCGCCGGCGCCACCGGTCCCGACCGTGACCGCGACCGTGGACGGCAGCTCGGAGGCCAGGAACGTCGCCTCCGCGTAGGCGCCGCCACCACCGCCGCCACCACCACCGCGGGCGGTCCCGGCTGCACCTCGGCGGCCACCACCACCGCCACCCCCACCGCCGACCAGGACGACGCGGACGAACGTGGCGTCGGCCGGCTTGATCCAGGTGTGCGCCCCGGCGGTCGTGAACTCCTGTCGCCCCAGCTGACCCAGGGTGCGCTGCATGCGGCACTGGCTGATCGTGACCGTCCCGGTGCCGGCGCCCCTCACGCCGAACCGGACGCGCATCCAGTACGCCTCGTCGGGCACCGCTGCGGGCAGGACCGCGATGACGCCGGCGGCCGTGGCCGTGGTCTCTCGCTCGGACCCGACCGGGGTCAGGTCGGCCTTGAGGTACTGCGCCCGCACGAACGCCGTGCCCGCGGTGCGCGACTCGATCGTGAGCACCGGGACCGTCTCCGACGCGACGTCCTGCGAGTTGCCGACCTCGACGATCTGCTCCAGGTACGTCTCGTCGCTGGCGCCCGCGCCGTTCAGCGTGAACGTCAGGAGCGCCCCGGATGGGGTGGCGTTGCCGGATGACCACCGAACGGGGACCGTGTACGCGACCAGGGCGCGCCAGTAGGGCAGGGGGTTGTACTCCCCCGATGACGTGTCCCCGACGATCGGCTGGTCGGGCCACTCGCTCGGCCCGTTCGCGAAGTCGCTGTTGTACAGCCCGGTGAGGATGAACCGCCGGCTGGTCGACGCGAACCCCACGTCCACCCCGGCCGGGCTGTCCACCCCCGTCAGCGGGTCGATGCCCACGACGTTGGGGTCGGTGTTCGGGTTGAACATCCCGGCGCCCGTCACGGGGTCCGTGATGCGACCGGACACACCGTCCGTGGTCCCCGAGCCGATGGGCTCCAGGGCGTTGGCTCCGACGATCCAGGGGCGGTACGACATGATGCCTCCCAGCAGTCCGATGATCCACGCCAGCAGCGCGCGCCGCGTCACGGGACGCCCTGGTACAGGTTGCGGCGACGGCCGCCCGCCTCGATCGTCACGCGACGCTCGCCGTCACCGCTGAGGAGCTCCGTGGTGACCCGCGCGACCCGGAAGGGCTGGAGGGGGATGGCCCCCGCCCAGGGCCCGGCGTCGGTCCCCGTGCCGGCCAGCCCGTGCTCCGAACTGTTGATGTAGAGGAGCTGGCCACCCTTCCAGCGGTTGGATCCGTTGACGCACTTGGCCTCGCCGGTGAGCGTGAACGCGATGCGCGGGATGGGGTTGCGGGTGTCGCGCAGTGCGGCTCGCGCCAGGCGCTGCGCCTTCGCGGTCGTGTCGCTGTCCGGACCGTCGAGGTATGCGAACCGGGGGCCGAACAGGTTGACGGACCATGGCCCGGCGAGCAGGTCCTGGTCGGTGAAGAACCCCGACCCGGCCGCGTTCTTGCCGCGGATGTAGTAGCCGTTGATCAGCCGGGACGTGTCCCAGTCCACCAGCATCTCCTCGGGCGCGACCTGGGCACTGGTGAGGCTGTGCGCGACCCGCACGTTGTACGGTGCCGTCCGACCCGACTCTGGATTGGCGTCATCGAACACGTGCAGGAATGGCCACTCGACGTAGTAGTTGGCCGAGTCGGACGCCGCCCCCAGGATCCGCTCGAGCGCCTGGCGCAGCGTCAGGTTCGCCGGGAACCGCTGCTTGGGGAGGTTGGTGCTCAGGGCCGCGACGTGGGTCGTGTGGTTGAACCCGGCCGCGAGCAGCGGCTGGGCCACCCGGGTGCCGCCGAACACCGACCCGTTGTCGTGGGTCATCTCGCCGAACAGCCAGGCGATGCGCGCCTTCACGCCCTCGCCGGCCGGGCGCTCGAGGCCGCGCTTCGTGATGATGCAGCGGTCCATCAGGACGGCCATGTCATCGGCCGCGATGTCGAGCCCGTGCTCGGTGGCGACCACCTCACGGGTGGGCGTGCGCACGAGCCCACGGAACAGCGTCTCGCCGGTCGCGCGCCACTCGATCTGCAGGTGCCACTCGCCGCGCATGGCGGTGTAGGCCAGGGCCTTGTCCCGCAGGCGGAACCCCGCGGAGACCGACTCGAAGGTCCCGGTCTCCTCGATGCGCGGCGCACCTCCGTCCATGTCCACCAGGTGACGCACCTCCTGGGACGGGGCGGACGGACCCAGGCGGATGTTGAACGGGATGGGCATCAGCCGGTGATCCCCGACTCGACGAACTCCACCCAGATGTGGACCGTCGCGCTGGTCACCGCGTCGAGGTTCTTGAGGCAGATGCCGTTGGACGTGCCCGCCGCGATCCACAGCGCCTTGGTGCGCTCGCGCGTCCAGTCGAGGTCGATGATGGGCCCGGGCTGACTGGTCGCGGTCGAGAGCACGGGGCAGTTGCCCTGGGCGAAGTAGCCGCCCTCGGTGCCCTTGGAGCTCGGCAGATGCGCCATCGTGGCGCCCGCCGCGGGATCCGCGGGGTCGTGCGCGGTGATGACCATCGACGTGCCACCGGTGCCCGCCGTCGTGAGGCGCCGGAGCTGCCAGCGCATGTTGGACGTCACGCTGGCGTTGCCGTACTGCCAGACCCGCACCCGGCGCAGGCCGACCCGCAGACTGGCCCCGGCCATGATCTGGAACAGGTGGTCGTTGGCGACGCCGAGCGAGACCACGCCGGCCGAGGCGATCGCGCCGGAGTAGGTCGACTCGTGGGGTTCGGCCGTCACGTACAGGTACTGGACGACGGTGTCGGCGCCATCGGTCCGCTGGACGCCGTGGAGCTTCTTGTCCGCGCCCTCATCGACGCCGACGTAGGTGGTGGTCACGGGCTGCTCCTATGCGCTGGCGCGGAGGCTGGACGTGGCTGCCCCGCCACGACCACCACGGAGCTCGCGGCGGATGTCACGGAGCAGGGAGACCATCTGGTCGGAGTTCGACGCGGTGCGACGGACCGCCGTGGAGGAGTCAGGGCCGCCTGGCCGGCCACCCTCGAGCTTGGCGATGCGCTTGCCGTGGTCCGCGAGGATGTTGGACTGGGCCTTGTTGACCCGCACGACGTTGCCGAGCTGCTTGTTCTGGGCGGTGTTGATCGACGCCGCCAGGTTCACGCCCACGGCCAGCGTGTCGGTCTTCTGGATCAGCGTGGCGAGCCGGCTGTTCTGGGTCCGGTTGGTGGACTCGGCCGTGGTCACCCGCGACGCCAGCCCGTCGAGCCGGTTCGTCTGCGTCAGGTTCACGGCCTCGGCCGCAGCCATGCGCGTCGTGAGCGATGCCAGATCACCCCCGCCGCCAGGCGTCAGCACCGCGGCGAGCGCGCTGATGGAGGTCGCGATATTCCCCAGCTGCACCGGCACCTCGTCGACCAGTGAGCGACCGGCCTTGGAGCGGTCGAAGACCGCCGCCAGGGAGATGACCCACGGGTTGTTCACGCCTGCGCCGGGTGGCGGTAGCGCCCCTTCGATGCGGTCAGCCTGCTCCCGGAGGAGGTCCCACGGCATGCGCGTCGACGGGGGGATGGTGCCGTTGCTCGTGCCGGGAACCGGCGGAGTCGTCGGCGCCGGGTCCGACCACGTGAACAGACCCCGGATGGCCGACGCCACCTCCTTGCCCGTCTCGCGCACGAGTCGCGTCGCCTCCGGCCAGCGCACGTTGGGCGGCGCCATCGGCCGGTCCGGCCCGACGCGCTTGGGATCGAACGGCCGATCGTTGTTGAGCTGGTTGACCAGCCACAGTCCGATCGGGCCGCCGACCATCGCCAGCCCGCCGAGTGCGCCGAGGGTAGTCGGGTTGACGACGGCCGGGATGACGCCAGGACCCTTGCCGCCCAGGAGCGGCAGCGCGAGCTTCAGACCGATGACGCCCGCGATGAGGCCTTGAGGGCCACCGAGCAGGTCGTTGAGGCGACTGATGTGGCCCCCCACGTCGCCCAGGAACCTGCCCGTGTCCTGCAGCGTGCCGATGAGGCCGGGCGCCCCGATCTTGATCGGAGCACCACCGCCGAGCTGGATCGTCTGCTCATTGCCGAAGATGGCGGTCTTGATGGCGCGGCTGATGGCCAGCCCGGTCCTGGTGGAGTCGCGGATGATGTCGCCGATGTCGCCGAACACGCCGTCGCCCTTGCCACCGCGATCCTTCTTGAACACGCCCCCGAGGTCGCGTCGCATCCGGCTCGCCGCCCTGGCCGTGACCTCGGTCATGCGCGCCATCGTCTGTCGGTGGTCGCTGAGCGCCTTGCGCGCCTGCGAGACGCGGTCCTCGGCGTCCTTGATGCGCTGTGCCTTCGCCTGGCGCCACAGCTCGATCTCGACGTTGGACATGCCACCGAAGAACGTGGTCTGCTGCTGGGTCCGGTAGAGCGCTCCGTGCGCCTTGCCCAGCTCCTCGCGGAGCCGCTGCTGCTGCTCGCGGAACGCGCGCGCGGCATCGGCCCCCCGGCGGGTGTTGTCCGCGTTCTCCTTGTGCGCTCGGCTCATGTCGCGCAGCCCGGCTCCGACCTGGGGGGTCTCGCGACCGATCCGGCCCAGGGTCTCGCTGAACGACCACTTGCCCATGTCGATGCCGAGCAGGTCGCCCACGATGGTCAGGATGGTGTTGGCCCCACCGACCACGAGGCGCACGATCTGGTCCATGTTGCTCTGCACGAAGGTGGTGAAGCCATCGACGAACCGGGTGAGCACGGGCGCCAGGTTGGTCAGAATCTTCGTCCCCAGGCCGTCGAGCACGCCCTGGAACCGGCCCCGAGCCCGCTCCCAGGCTTCGGCGGACCTCTCCGCTGCATCGCTCATCACGAGCCCGGAGCGGCGGGCATCCTCGGCCAGGAGGCGGTACTGCCGGTCCGTGAGGTTGAGCAGATCGAGGAGATCACGCCCGCCTCGCCCGAGCGCCTTCTGGGCCGCGGCCGTCGACAGCAGGCTGTTGCCGGTCGTGCTGATGGCTCGCCGCAGGTTCTGGAAGGTCTCATAGGCATCGACCCCACCATCGCGGGTCGTCGCGACCTCGACTCCCATGTCCTTCCAGGCGTCTCGGCTCGTGTACACGCTCCTGGCCAGGGCTACGAACCCGCGACTCAGAGAGTCCGTGGTCCCGCCGAGCGCCCGCTGGACGGCCGCCAGTTCGGACGACTGCTCGGCGCTCATGCCCGTGGCGTCGATCATGGCGCCGACGGTCGCCGCCCACTGCTCGCCCCGATTGATGAGGTCGGGCAGGGCCGTGACGACGCGATGCACACCCTGCTCGAAGAGCTGCATGCCGCGAGCCACGACCTGGAACTCGAACGCCGAGCGCACGCGGCCGCGCAGGGACCCGAACGTCCGGTCCAACCGGCTCGCCGACGACTCGATGTTCTTCAGCGTGCGGACCATGGTCTCGCGCGCCGTGAAGACGCTCGTCACCTGGGCGTTGGACACGGGTCACCTCGGAGGGGTCGGGGGTCCGACGACGGTGTCGCCGATGACACCCCACGCCTGGGCCGGTGCGGCGGCCCGCTCGATCAGTGCGACGCACGCGCGGCACCGGGTCTGTGCGTCCTCGGCATCCACCCACTCACCCTCGGCCGCCGATTGCTCGCAGCGGGCCGCGGTCGGAGGGAGGGGGGATGCCGCGAACTGGTGCGCGGTGGGGGTGCCCTTCCGTCGGAGCCATCGGAAGGGACGCTGGGCCGCCTGCGCCCCCTGGCGCATGAGCAGCCACAGCTCGAAGGTGCGGTAGGGGACCGCGTCGAAGTCCGAGAGCCCGCGGGGGTGCCACAGGAGCGCACCGGAGGCGTCGGTCAGGGACAGCAGGTTGGCGTCCTGCATGTCCTCGTCCAGGGGGTCGACGGTGTCGGTCCCGAAGCCGACGCCCCAGGCCCGCAGGCAGGAGGGATCCCAGGCTAGCTCGCTGCCTGGGCCGTCCGGTTTGGGGGTGTCACGCCGAACAGGGCGTGGAGCTCGTCGGTCAGGTCGGAGAGCCGTGCCGCCTTGTCCTCGTCGAGCGACCACGCCATGCTCCGCAGCGTGGACGTGATCTGCGCCATCGCGTTGCCGCGGTTGACCGACGCGACGACCGCGTTGCACTCGTCCACGAGCGGCTGGAGCACGTCGGCCGGGATGGCGTCGAACGCCTTGCCAGTCCGCAGCGGGACGGCGTTGCCGTCACGGTCGAACACCTGCCACTCGGTGACGAGCGTCACGACCATCCAGTCCTCGGCGTCCATCGCCTGGTCGCCGCGGAGCGCCTGGCGGGTGCGCCGCTCGATCTCCTTGATCTGCTCGCGGGTGGGGCGTCGCTCCACCATCGCGTACTGCTCCTGGCCGGCCACACCGGCCGGCATGTCGAAGCGTTCGGTAGCCATTTCGCGCTCTCCTCAGCAGAGCGCGGGGGGCGGCTGAGGTCCGCCCCCCGCAGGATGGGTGGGGGAGCGCGCCGGGGGCTCGCTCCCGTTCAGTCGGTGGCCCGGCGAGCAGCCCGTCGGGCCCTCTCCCTGGCGTTCCGGCGATCCCGGTTCTCCCGGTTCCATCGCGCCGCGTTCGCGATGTTCGACTCCCGGTTGCGCTCGTACGCGGCCTTGCGTCGTGCGGCATCCCGCTCGGCGCGCAGCTCCGGTGAGACCCGGCGCCCAGCCCACGACCCGTCCCAGTGCTTCTGTGCGTGGCAGTCCACGCACAGCGTCACCAGGTTGTCAGGGTCATTGGCCCTGCCTGGCCGGGTCCAGTCTTCAGCCGGGACGATGTGGTGGACATCCATGCGGACGCCCGCCGCTTGACCGGCTCCGCATTCCTGGCAGGTCCACCCGTCTCGCTCACGGATCTCGTCCCGGATGCGTTGCCACCCCGGGCCGCGGTAGCCGCGGTGGCCTCCCTTCCAGCTCGGATGGTCCGAGCCGGTCCGGGTGTAGGTCTCCGGGTTGCTCCGCGTCCTCAGCCCGAAGCGGCAGGGCTCCGAGCACGTGACGCGTCGCGAGTGGGGGAAGGGGACGGTGAAGGACGCGCCGCACATGGCGCACGTGCGCTCGGGTCGGCGGCACGTGTCGCAGAACACCTTGGAGCCGGTACGGGCGGGGACCGGCGACCCGCAGCGGGAACAGGGGCGGCTGGCGGTTGTCATGCCGCCAGCCTACTCCATATGGTGTACGTGTCGCTATCGCATCACACAATAGTCGCAGTGTCGGTATCGATGATGACGGACCAGTCGTGGGTCGCCGTCGTGTCCAGGATGGACATGCCCGACATGCGCTGGGCGCGCAGGCCGTCCTCGTCGGCGAACGGCGCGGACGACCAGGTGCCGTACCAGTCGATCGTGATCGACCGGTTCGTGGTCGGGCTGGACGCGGCGATCGCCGAGCCCTCGATGACCGACCGGATCTTCCGGGTCGTCTGCGCCAGGTACGCCGCGTTCTCGGTGTCCGACGTGTGCCGGATCGTCGCCTCGAGGGCCATCCGGCGCGGGCGCCGATGGTAGAAGTCCGTGGCGATGATCCCGCCGTCGGGCGCGTAGAACAGGGCGACCTGGTTGTCGATGCTGAACGTCATCGACGACGGCGCCGTGACCAGCGTGGAGCCGATCGTGCTCGTGTCGATGTACGCCTTGGCCAGGGCGCCGTTGAACAGCTCCGTGCCCTTGGCGGTCTGCGACGCCGTGTAGGAGCCCGCCACGGCCTTGAAGCCCATGATGTGCGCCTTCAGCGTCATCGGTCCGCCGAGCGACCAGCCGAACTCCAGGCGATCCGCGACGCAGCCGGTGACGATGTACGCCTGGGTGTCGTCGCCGACCTCGAGCGTCGCGGTCTGCGTCAGACCGACCAGGGGGGTCGGCTGATACGTGTACCGATCCACCGACGTGTTGACCACCGACGCCGCGAGCGCGGTGCCCTGGGTCGAGTGGCCACGGAGGCCGAGCTGGAGCCACCACAGGATGTCCTGCTCGCTCGGCTGCAGGTCGAGGTCGAGCTCGACCCACTCGCGGACGCGCAGGGGCTTGTAGTAGCCGCCGATGAGCGAGCCGCGCTGCTCCTCGACCTCCACCTCCTCCTTGTGGTGCTCCATCGTCCCGCTGATGATCGGCAGGACGCGGGTCGCGGCGATCGCGGTGCCGCGGGTGGTCTCCAGGTCGCCCTGGATCTTGGACAGCGGGATGCTGCCGGTCACGGGCATGGCTCAGTCCTCCGGGATGCTGGGCCCGGTCCCCTCAGCGGACGCGAGCAGGTTGTCGGGATCCGGGGGCACGTACCCCGGAGGCAGCAGGGCGGGATCCGAGACGAACACGCCGAGCGACGTGTGGCGGCTCTCGGGGGCCGTCAGTCGTGCCGCCACGTCGGGCGCCACGTCCATGACCTTGTGGGGGATCCCGTCGATGGGAGCGACGGGCAGGGGGAAGACCCGGACCGTCGCCGGCCCGGGTGCCTTCTTCGACATGGGGGACTCCTAGCGGGGCTTGGCGCGCCTGGTCGGCTGGACGAGATGCTTCTGGTAGGCGGCGCCCAGGTCGGCGACGTACCGCGCGTTCACGCGACCCACGACCCGCTGCACGGCCTTCTGGACGCTGTTGGTGCCGCGGGTGCCCGGGCTCCGCAGCCCGGCGTTGACGCGGACACTGCCGCGCGTCTGCGCCGGTCCGCGGCTGCCCACGATGCGGATCGCGCCGAGCCCGACGGTGCGGGTGCCGCCATCGGGTGTCGCCTTGTTCAGGGTGAACCCCATGGACCGCCTGGCCCGCCGACCCACCACGGCGTCGCCGCGGTAGGGGAGGACGCTGTACGCCTTGCGGCCCTGGCGCCTGGCGGCCAGGCTGTGCGGCCTCGTGCCGGCGATGGGGAAGTGCGACCACCACGCCCGCGGCCCGGCGCTCTTGGCGGTGAGCTCACCGGCGCGCTTGCGCACGGTGCGCACGGTGACGTTCCGCTCGGCCGGTCCGCCCTGCCCGCGCGCCGGCGTGACGCTGCTCCGGTGGCTGCCCTTGTCCTTGAAGTCGGCCGACATCTGGCGCTTCATCTCGGGCACCACCACCCGGCGCATGGTGGTCGTCAGCGAACGATCCACGACGCGCCGGAGCTCCGGCCCCTGGAGCGTGCGCAGGCCGGCGATGAACTCCTTCAGTCCGGAGACCTGCATGTCGAAGTCGGTGCGCGTGGCCACGCCCTCACCCTCCGCAGTACACGGCGCCGTCGGGATCGCTCGGGCGGACGTCCCGCGGCCGGATGCCATGGATCCGCGGGCAGACCAGCACCCGCTCGCTCCCGGCGTCCGAGATGAGCTCGCGATCGCAGTCCCCGCAGCGCATGGCCGAGAGGTCCGTGTCCTCCGCCCCGTCCTCGAGCGTCACGATGACCGGCCGGTGCGGCGTCTCCACGACGCGCATGCGATCCGCCCAGGACTTCTCGTCGGCGATCCGCTGGCGCTCGGACGCGATGCGCTCGGCGATGCGCGCCAGGTCGGCGTCGTCGAGCTCGCCATCAGCGGCCAGCAGGTTGACCATGTGGACGATGGCGCCGCGCACGTCGCTCATGCGGACCTCCCGGGGTTGAACGTCTCGTGGACGGTGACCGTGACATCGAACCGCCAGCCGAGGAGGTCGTCATCCTCGTCCGGCTCGGGCTCTGCGGACGTGATCGCCGAGCCGACGACGTAGGCACCCTGGCCGAGCTTGATGCCCGAGCGCCAGGAGACCTGGAGCAGACGCATCAGGTCGGCCCCCGCCGCCTCCGCACGCTGGGCGCCGGACGGCCGGTTGACGCGCACCTCGCAGGGGAAGACCAGCGTGTACTCGTCGACGTGTGCGTTGGGCATGCCGTCGAGCGTCATGCGCGGCAGCCCGACCAGCGCGTTGGGCGTGGCACCCCGCCGCTCCGGCCGGCCCAGGGTGGCCTGGCGGATCGCGGCCACGTCGGTGTCGATCTTGGTGGCCACCGCCTGGCGCAGGGCCTCCCAGAGCTCGGCCATCAGAGGATCCTCGAGCGGTTCTCGGCGGCCAGGCGCTCGAGCAGGGCGACGTCGTCCGCGAACAGGAACTTGGACGGGGACGGCGCGGCGAGCGCTCCGCCATCCCGGCTGTTGAAGATGCGCACCACGACCATGTCCGCGATCGACGCCGCGTTCGCCGCGACGGTCGCCCGGCCGTAGGTGCCGGTCAGCTCCACGTTGGCCAGGTAGGGCGGGAACCAAGGGTGGCTCCCTGCCGGGTCGGGGACGATGTCCACGTGGCGGTACGGCTCGCCCGGGCGGAGCTCGTGCGCATGGGGGCGCAGCACGAAGTCGGCGAGCGTCGCGGTCTGCAGCGCGCCGTTGCTGGCGTCGGCGATGCGGACCTGGGTCAGCGTGCGGATGCCGCCGGGGATCCAGAGCCTGGTGCCGTTCCGGACGGCGGAGGCGCCGTCGTAGATGCGCACCGTGTCGGTGCTCGGGCCCAGGAAGACGCCGACCCGCTCATCGAACTCATCGCTCACCGCGTCGATGAGGTCGAGCAGGTAGAGGTCGTCGGCGGTGTCGGTGGCCGGCATGCCGATGGCGCGCTTGACGCGGGCCAGGTCGGTCCATCGGCGAGCGATCCGGGTGACGGTCGCCCCGTCGCTGTGCGACGCCGCGGTGCTGCCGGAGTGGCCACGGGTGACCGTCCAGCTCGTCGTCCCCATGCCGGTGGTGACCAGCAGGAACTCACCGTCGATGAGGATGAGGTCGTCGGTCTCTGTGGATGCCGCGAAGCCCAGGGCGTCGCGGACCGTGAGGCTCGTGACGGAGGCGTTGATGGCGCCGTTCAGGATCGTCTGTGCGATGGCCATGTGCGCCTCCCTGCGATGGGTCGAGGCCCGGCGGGGGTGCCGGGCCTCGGGTGGTCACGGTGGAACGCTCAGGCCGTGGCCTGCTCGGTCCCCTGCGGCTTCTCCGTGTCGGCCTTGGCGGGCTTCTCCGCCCTGGCCGGCTTGTCCGCGTCGGCCTTGACGCCGAGCCGCTTGAGCTCGGCGCGGACCTGGTCGGCACGGTCGGTCTTGCCGGATGCCACGTAGCCCGCCAGCTCGCGCTGGTAGGCCGCGATCAGCGCCGCCTTCTGCGCCTCCGGTGAGGCGCGGCCGTCGTCGCTGTCGTTGGTGATCTGGGCCATGGGGTCGGGGTCTCCTCAGGCTGGTGCGTCAGGGGGCCGGGACGGACCCGGCCCCCCTCAGCTCGGGGCTCAGAACGTCGGGGTGACCAGGCCCGTTCCGTCGATCGTGGAGATCGCGGACGGGAGCCGGCCGGCGAAGAAGTTGCAGTAGGCCCACAGCTGCAGGCGCGCGGTGAGCGTGCCGCTCAGGACCTCCATCAGGATGCGGGTCCGCTTGGGGCCCTCCATCAGGATCATCTCCGCCGGGCGGGCGATGACGATCTGGTCCTGGTTGGTGCCGGCGCCCAGGTTGGTCGCACCGGACGCCGTGGTCACGATGGCCAGGCCCTGCGCGCCGCCCACGATCCCCTGGGACGCGACATCGCCGAACAGCGCGGCCGCGTTCATGGGGGCGGTGGGGGTCACGAGCGGCCGGTTCTGGCCGTCCAGCGCGGCCGTGATCCAGCCCCACCGTCGGGGGTGCATCACGACGATCTGGGGCGGCCGGAAGGCGGACGCATGGATCTGCTGGATGCCGTCGGCGAGCTTCGGATACAGCTCGGGCACCGTCGGCGACGCATCGGTGTAGGTCACGGTGTTGATGCTCGACACCGCGTTGATGCCCAGCAGCTCACCGGACGTGCCCGAGCCCCGCAGGAGCTGGCGATCGAGCTCCGCCTCGTAGGCCGCGTCCAGGTCCGCGAAGATGATCTGGTCGACGGGATACGGGGACAGGTCGAGGGACTGCAGGCTCACGTCCTGCTGCCCCGCGATGGTCACGGTGGAGCGGGTGAGCTGCGCGGTCACGATGTCCGTCTCGCTCACCGCCGCGTTCTCCGCCGACTGCGAGGCGACGCTCGAGCCCGTGGTGACACGCGGGATGGTGATGGAGTTCGTCACCGGGAAGCCGCCCGGCCGCATGAACGGTGCGAGCACCCGGCCGACGCGCGGACGCGACGCCAGCTCCTCGACCAGCCACACGGGCGGGATGAAGGAACCCATCGACGTGCCGCCAGTGGTGCCGTCACGGAGCTCGCCGGACTCCAGGTCGCCCTCGCTCGCGCGATTGCGAGCCTCGGCCCAGGCGCGCCGCTCGTGCTCGGCCATCTCCTGGTTGTTGCGGTGCAGCCGCTCCATCGCGCCGAAGTCGCCACGCTGGGAGGCGACCAGGTCGCGGAGGAAGCTGGTGCCGCTGTCCGGCCGGTAGGTGGCCTCGTTGCGGGTCACCTGGACCGTCGGGCCGATGGCCCGGTCCAGGCGCTGGCGCTGGTCGGCGGCCGCCTGTGACCGCTGCTGCAGCGTCTCGAGCTCGCGGATCTGCGCGTCGATGCCGGCCACCGTGGCGTTGTGCTGGGTGACCGTCGCGAGCTCCTCGGCGCTGATGTCACGCTGCTCCGTCTCGGCGGTGCCGACGATGGCGTTCGCAGCCGTGAGCGCCTCCGCCCGTCGTGCGCGCAGGCGGTCGAGGGCCGTGACGACGGTGGGCGTGGGGGCGGTGCCGTCGCCGCCCTCCATGGGCCAGATGGGGGTGCCGTCCTTGAGCGTGCCGAGCGGCTGGATCAGCCCCAGGGCGGCGAGGATGGCGATCGCGGGCGGCAGGACCGCCCCCGCGTATCGCTGGGCCGGAAGGTCGTACATGGGGGTTCGGACTCCATGCTGGAAGACCCGCCTCGTGGCGGGCCCGGGATGACGTGGATGGGGTGACCCGGTGAGTTGGTGGCCCGGTTGGTGGCGCTCGCTCCGCGCCGGGCTCCGCGCTGTGGGGTCGTGCGATCAGCGCCCGGCGATCGAGGTGATCAGGGCGCGTGCCGCGTCGAGGTTGGGGGTGGCCGCCCGCTGTCCGGATGCGGCCTTGTCCTCGTCGGAACCGACCGCCGCCGACTTCGCCGCGATGTACGCGGAGACGGCGTCGGTGGCGGTCTTGAGGAGCTGGGCATGGGGCCCGTCGCTCGGCTCCTCGGAGGCGAGCTGGTACAGCAGGTCGGCCAGGGTGTAGCTGGCGCCGGCGGCCTTCGACGCGAACAC
>ERZ761594.272-NODE-272-length-18008-cov-5.739765_pt1 | contig 18008 bp, 30 predicted proteins | sample MGYA00511036_ERZ761594 | MGnify/ENA primary metagenome ERZ761594 (study PRJEB28899, sample SAMN03785561) | bioreactor sludge metagenome | biome: EBPR Sludge; feature: EBPR Bioreactor; material: 0.22µm filtered reactor supernatant | place: Saint Lucia: Queensland... | reverse complement strand
GTTTCTGGATCTTCATGTTCTTTAAACCCCATCACAGCATCAGGTTTACTGAGATCCACAATGTTGTACATTTTGATAAGCTCCCAAATCCCGATCTCACCTTTTTTACGGTACCCGCTGCACTCCGTCACATCATGAGGAACCATATTCGACCCACGGTAAATCACATCACACCGTATAAGGTGGTCATTGGAACGTGACGTTTTCATCACCAACGCGTTCTCACAGGTAAAGCACTTTCCCTGCCCTTGGCTAAATCGGGAATCATAAACAGACTTACCGATGTTGATGATCTCTAAATTTGATTTCACGCTCTCGTATAATTTGTCTTTCTCATCCTTTTCATCGGCATCCACGCGCACCTCCTTACACACGCACCCCACACAATTCCTTCAACATCTTTACCGTGTGCACTTCTTCCTTATGCCCGCACGTTTTCAGCAATCGTTTAACCTCATTCATATTCGTCAACAGCGTTTGGTACTTCTCATCCAATCGTTGGTATGCGGCCCATGTGGGCGGGTCGAGTTTGATGTCCTTTGTGCTCACAAGTACCCCTTCTTAAATTGGTCGGGCGTAGGTACGATCACGAGGATTTCACAGTTCCACGAGTCCTTGCTTCCTCGTGTACTTGAGTTCCCTGGGCCACTCGCACATCCCGTAGAATGCGTGGTGTCTGGTCTCTCTCGTGCAGCTCCCCAACTCTCCTGCATCACAGCAGGCGCAACTTCACTTATCGCTACTACCCGTCTCTAAAAGTGCCCCCTCGTACCAGGCGAGAGGGCCGTTACGTGTCCTGGCACACGAGTCGCGTAAGGAGGGGTTACGCGAGTTTATGTTTGGAGCAGGGGTGCCAGGCTTGATTCTGGCTCGATGCTCGCGGCTGTCGTGGTACAACCTTCCGCAAGCCTTATACACTCCAGGGCCTAGCTTAACCACGCCTTCTCCTACCCTGCACGTGTCCATCCACGCCGCCCCCTGCACTCGTTTACTGCAACTTATTAATCGTCACCACTTGATCCTTCTTCGTACCGTCCGCCGTGGTGTAATGCCCGATCACCACTTCAATTTTGTTCTGTTCCAACCACTCCAACGCGGCGGAGAACGGCTTCCCAGCCGTCTCGCTGATCGTCACGAGTTTCGTGGCGAGTTGGGATTCGCGGGACACGAACTCCCGCCCATTCTTGTCCACACCCATCACCCGAACCGGACACAACTTAATGAACGTGGTGCGGCTCGAACCGTCCAACGCGTCATACCCACGCTCACTTACGCCCTCCAGCTTCATCTGGAGGTTCACGACTGGCTTCCCGTACAGTTTGTTCTTGCCACCATTGCTGAACGTTTCGTTCTGCTTGCCTGAAATGTCCTCCATCTTCACCAGTGTCGCGGGGTACTTCCCGCACGGAATCACAGGGAACTCGTTTGCTTTCTTGACTTCCTCGATAAGCCCTTCCTCCACCACCGCATCAAACGCACTCAGCATGTCCACCATCCCACGCTCCTTCTGTCACGCGCATGTGACGTTTAAGTTAAACCGAACCCACCTCTTTGAAGTATCCCGCGAGCACTTGGAAGTCCTGCGGAATAAACATCGGCACCTTCTCAACGATATGTGCCGGTCCCTTAATACCCGCCCCCGCCACTTCACCTCCTGGTTTTGTCTGCCACAGAAATTCCCCTTTTGCTGACACCTTTGTGTGGAGTGTAATGCCCACTTCCCCCAACACCATTTGTCCTGCCTCACCAGGAAGTGCGGGCATTAAATGTTCCGCCGCATTCTTGCTGGTATCCTTTTTGTCATCTTTTTTCATTTTTGACCAACTCGTGAAAACGCGTGTTGGTACTTTTGAGCTTGCCACCATATTGACGTACTGGAAGATGATTTTGTGGCTTTTCCCGTAACACCGAGGGTCAAACTCCCCCTTCATGACCTCCTTTCCTTTCTCATTAATCGTTGTCTCAAATGCACTTTGTAACACTGCGCTTTCCGCATCTGTGGCGATGGCAAGCGCAATGTCGTACAGTTTGTGCATTCCGTCGATCACAATGGTTTGTATAGGACCGTACTTCCCGTTAATGAGATCAGTAGTCGTGTTCTCGATTTCCCGCCATACCCTCTGGTAGTACAAAGTGTTGCGGTCTTTTGCCGGAGTACCGTCATCCTCCCACACAAACGCCTCCACCCCCTCCCCATACGGAATACACGCGTGTCCCTTTTCACCCGGCACACTAATGATACCAACAGGCTTCGTGCAGGTTGCAAAAGAGGAAGTTTTACCACTGTTTGGTGGACCGTTGAGCCAAATACACCCGAAATCTGCTTTGCTGTTTCGTCTTAACGGCATTTTATGGTTTACCTCCTCCACCCACCGGCGCAGGGTCAACAATTGGTGTTGCCGCTTTCTCCGCCAAATCCCGCACAATCTCGGTATCCTTCAACCACACCGCCATCACTCCACTCCTGCCGTTCACTTCGATCTCAGCAATTTCACCCCCCTTCGGGATTGGTAACATGGTCTGTAACTCACTGTAATTGAGTTCAATGCGTGTGCTGTTCGTGCGTATCACCTTCATCGTCCACGCTCCATTTCCACCACCACCCTCAACCGCCCATCACCCGTCTTGACCCCATACGCCCCACGAATGCTCCACGTATCATCCACTCCCTGCGCGTCCAGCACTTCCAACGGAACCTCGAAACTCGCCCCTTCAATGGTGTACTGCACGTCCACTTTACCCCCTCCTTTCGATTGTGATGTACTTGTGTTTGTAACGCTCCTCATCGCCTTCCGCGTCCAGACACGCATACTGGTACTCGCACGCTCCGTACTTACTGTCATGCGTGGGTGACATTCGGGGCAAATTGATGTGGTCGATTTCCGTCTCGTACATATTCGCCCACCATTGGTGCGCGTTGTCGATCCAGTTCTGCATCGCGCTCTCAGTAATATCGTACCGTTGAATGGTGAAGACTGGTTTCGGTGACAGTTCACCGAGTACTAAATAATGATGCGCACACGGTTGCCCGATAAACCGCCGAATGCCCCACATATAGTGCTTCTGGTTCCAGTCGTACTCCCCGCCCAGTTCCGCCATCACCCGTGATCGTGCGGCATCTCGTGTCTCACCGGGTTTTACGTACAGCGATTCCTTCATCTTGTAATCGAGAGGCGCATACCCATCCGCGTCGATCACAATGAGGTCGGGGCGGGCGTTACCAGCTCGCAAAAACGTCGATTCCACCCCCGCAATACTCCACTCCGCAGGGACCACATCGTGCGCCACGTAGTGCTCAAGAGCGCGTTGCATCAACGGTGGGATGCGTGTCTCAAACGTCTCATCGGTCACCACCCCACCTGCATCCAGGAATTGCGCAACCTGCTCCTCCCACTTCACCACAGCTGCTCGATACGGGGTGACAAGGGAAGGGGCTGCAAACGCTCTCATGCGGTTGTGTTGCTCCAACCCTGCTGCCATCGCGGTCCCCATCCATCGCGCCACGGCACTTTTTGCGGCATACTTCGACGTTAACCCTTTCTTTTGCAGATACCGCTTTCGTGGGCACTCTGCATATGTGCGTGTGGCACTGGGACTGTACACGTGCATGTTATGTGAACCTCCATAAAATTTGAACGGGGCGTATATCCTGCACCCCCGCGTTGAACACGACCAGTCGCCCACCCTTTGTGCAAACAGGATACACCGCCGTTCTTTTTACCCTTCACCAAGGAGTGTGCGCGTGGATCTTCAGGTTGTGACCGCAGAGGAGTGGTTCGATCAACACTCCAAGCAAGTTGGCAGTACGGACGGGTACTTATGGGGACCGCACATCCGCAAAGAAGCCGTGACGTTATTTGTGGGTGAGAAGAGTGTTGGGAAGACAACATTGTTGTATAACCTTTGTTTTAAGCTGTCGAATGGGGATGCCTTTCTCGATACAGCCCCACCCCGTCCCTTGCGTATTCTCCACTTCGATTACGAAGTGGACGACCAGACGAGAGTGGACACGATGTTTAACATCGGGCACCGGTCCAAGAACTGGGCGTTCCCCGCACGGGACATTGATGGGGGCGACATCAACGGTGCGGAGTTGTTTCATAAACTTGAAACCATGACTCCTGGTGAATACGACATTGTGATTGCTGACCCCTTATGCGATGCGTACCCAGTAAAGAATGAAAACGATAACGAGGAAGCCAACGTACAGATGCGCCGGTTCCGCAGACTTGCACGCTCCAAACACGTTGCGGTGGTTCTAATTCACAACACAGGCCGCCCCCCTTTCAACCCCAAAGGGGGTGAACAGAGTGCCGTGGATCGCGCCACCAAGAAGCACATGGGGCGGGGCGCGACCGCACGAGCTGACAGAGCGGATATTGTGATGAACTACGTGGCTGTGGATAAAACCACCCGTATGCTCTGTGTTGCAGGGAGCCGCACCCCAGGGCACTTGGGACACCAATGGACTCTGGAGTTTGATGGTAATCATGGGTTGCGTGTCTGTAACCAATCCCATTCTCATTCCCACGAATCCCATACCCTGTGTGAGAATGGGAATGGGAATGACACCCTTTCTGTCATCCTACAGGAGCATGTAGGGATGGATCTGTTGTCCATTTATGAACAATTTATAAAGGGGCCGCTTCAGATGAGCCGGTCCACCTTTTACCGTCGCGTTCAGGCGTATCGTAATCTTTCAACGCCTCCCGAAGCTTCTCCTTCACCTTAATCATGCGGCGTTGTATGGCGCGCATCGTCACCCCCGCCCTCTTCGCCACCTCAGAGACCATTACCTCATCCCAAAACAATTCCCTCACCATCTGTTGCTCCGTCGGTGTGAGTGTGTGAACAGCACGCTCCACATCGAGGAGCAACCCCCACGATTGCGAAGGGTCGGGTATTTGCAACGCCTTAATGTGGTCGGTGGTATCCGGCATGGGGCGGGTTGCCAGATAACGTTCTCGTGAGGTCGAGAATGGGAGTGGTACTTCACCCTCATTGTGCCACCCATTTGTCCAGTCAAACACCACCAGTTGCATCCTCCATTGCAGGAACCCCACCATATCGTGAACTGGGGGGCGTTTCTCCCTCCTCAGCATCATCACAATCGCAGCCTGCACAATATCCTCGGGGGTTAATGCCCCGTGGACACGTGAGGACAAATGTTCTGAGTACCGTTTAACCTGCTTCAAGACATCCTCTGTCAACATCGCTTCATAGTTCGTAGGCTCGATTTCGCTCATCCTCGTTCTCCCTCCAGTACGAATAACATTTGCCGGTATCCACATTGACCACCCGCCATGCCACCACCAACCCCCCTTTCTGTGCCTCTTCCCCACTCTCCTCCAGCACAACAGGATCGGTGTTGTACATCGTGAAAAAGGACCCATGCCGGTAAAACAGCTTCAGTGTGTACATTGCTGTGCCTCCTGTTAGTTGTTGAGTGCCGGCGGCACACCTCCATTCGTTTGTGCAATGCGTTCGAACTCCTCCACCGACCCGCACTTACTAAGGAAAGCCGCAATCCGCTCCATGGAGGCGAGCATTTGCTCGGGGTTGGTGGGGTATAGCTCGATCAAGGAGGACGAAATACAATCCGCGAATAAAGCAGTTCGGTGTGTGCGCCCCAGGGCCACCAACGCACGCAGCAATTTGGAGGCTTCGTTTGCGTCGATATTGTACGCGGTCATCGCCACCGCACACACGACTCCAAGCTCACGGTCGGCTTCTGTGCGGTACAACTCCATCTTTTCTGCCAGTTCCTTAAAGGTGTCCTTTGCGCTCATGTGGTGCATCCTTTCCGTCCAAATCGGTACCAGTTCGCGGTACCAGTGTTAAAGTGTTCTACAACTGTGACAGTTGCGAGCAAAAGAAACCCGTTGTGTTTTTTGTGAAACAAAACGGGTTCTTATGTGATTGTCACAGGTACGGAAGTAAAATGGAAGAGATTAACACTCCTTTCTTTACTCGTGCAATGCGGTTAACACCTTGAAAATACGCAACATGTACAACGCACCATTTGACGAGGTGGTACCGTTTTCATCCTCTGCGCACCCCAACACCCCACCCGTACAAGTTTGTGGTGTGGGGGGATTATTTCCTGCACCCCACACACTCCTCCAGAAACCACAGCAACACCGCCACCCCCACAATCGTCATCATTGCACACCCCCTTTGTTTAATACCGCCTCCCTGGAAGGTTTTGATACATGAACATCAAATTCTGGTTCTGCATCATTTGCGCGTTCTGCATCTCCAGCCTGTGTAATTGGTCCTCCATCGCCCACTTGTCCGCCATTTGGTTGCAATGTTCGAGTGGGAGTTGTTGCACACATTGCCTGTACAACTGCACGTTCCGTGGTACTGGCGGGGGGATGTTCGGCTCCCCGCACTCCGGGCATCGATCCACTGCGCACGCTGTCAGTAACAACAGAATGACTGGAATTGTGCGTTTCATGTGACACCTCCTCTTGTTCGAGTAATGCCGCTCCTTTCAGCAATGCGGTGGGGCTTAAATGTGCGTACCGCATCGTCATTGCCAGTGACTTATGCCCCAACCACTTCTGCAACTCAGGTAACGAAAACCCCCTTTGCAGTAACCGTGTGGCACACGTATGCCGACACGCATATACCACAAATTGCTCATCATCCTCTAACCCCATAATCAGGCGGATTCGATTCCATGCGTGCTCCAACCACTTCTCCCGGTACGGGAATGGTTTGGGGTGTGTGACAGTGCGGGTGAACAGAATGTCGCGCACCCGGCGTGTCATTGGAATGGAGCGTGGGTGGTCGGTTTTGTTCATCCAGATGTGCACCAAATTCTGTGTAAAGTTAATGTCTTGCTTGTGGAGGGCGAGTAATTCGCCAGGGCGCATACCGGTATCAAGGAGCACCGAAAGGTAATCGTGCGCATCCGTCTTCCCCCATTCCTTCAGGAGTGCGAGGAAGGTGCGCTCCTCCTCCACTGAGAAGTACCGTATGCGCCCCACCCCCTCTTTATGTTGATGTATGACGGGCAGTGCTTTCAACCAACCATGCTCGTACGCGACATTTAACATTTTGGACAACGCACTTAATTTACGGTTAATGGTGGCGTTTGTGTTGCCTTGTGCTCTAAAATGCTCCTCCATCTCAGCGATTTCGGTGCGGGTGATGTCGGTTAGCAGGAGAGCGGGGTTGAAGTATTGCAGCACCCTTTGTGCGACTGCAGCACTGTGTTCACCGCTTTTGGCGCGACTCCAACACTCACGCACCGTCTGCACATATGCGTCTTTGAGGGTGTACGCGGTGCGGTTTATAAAGGTTTCCGCCTTCATAATGGTACGCGCATTCACCGCATCGTCGAGTGTGTCAACAGTTGTGGTGACACGATTCACGCCACTCCCCACGCTCACTCTGTATTTGCTGCCGCGTTGTGTAATCCCCTTCGTGGTGCGTCTCATAAGTGCTCCATTACATGCTCACCGTGGCGGGTAAGGCGTACGGTGTTTGTGCGATCATCCAGTTCATTAACGGTGCGGTACGTTAAGTTGAGGTGCGGAAGGTGCCGTTTCGTCGGATTCAATGACCCCCCAAGGTGATCCAGGCAATACGTCACATTCTGTCTCGACCGGCGTTGGTCGGTGCGGCGTATTGTTTCCAGTATCTCCATTTGCGTTAACCCATGTGGGTGTCTCTGTGCAACCGCGATAAGCACCTCTGCCACATGCAATTCCTTCTTCCCCAACGTGGGGTCCAACCGCCGCAACGCTGCAATCACCCGTTCCAGAGGGTATGTTTTTCGTGTCTGGCTCATCATCGTGCTCCCCCCAGAATCGAGGTGTGAATCGTGTGTAAGATACATACACCCCCCTGTACTCAAACCACCATCCATCTGCGTTTACTTCCCCAACCCATTGTTGTGAGAATCCGCGAAGCCCCGCAAACCACTCCACCCGCACCTCCCGTCCAAATGGGAGCGTAACATAGTATGTTGGCATCGACAATCCTTTTGTTGAATGTAGTCCGTCCTACCACACCTTGCCGTAGCCATATTGTTACCTGTGTGTGACAAATAAATCAAACGGAAATACCTGTTTTACGAGCCAGAATATGAAAGTATTTTGGCCCTAGGGGTTGGCCTAGTGTGTACAACATTCACCTGTGTCCGAATTTGCGCATCCCCCACAATTTCGCGGTGTTCCCGCATCTCCCGCGCGTCCAAGTGGTGACGGACAAACCCACACAGCACACACCTCGTGTATGTGTACGGTGTGCCTCTGTCGGTGGAATTGCTGTACCCACTGCACGTCTCTGTCACAGCACTGGAACATTTTGGGCAAGTAAATGTGCTCATTTTCACTCCTCCTGTACGTCTTTATTGTCATTGTTCATATTACACGTTTCGCGGTATGTGTGATTGTTAAAGCCCCTCCGTTTCAATCGGTTCAAACCCATTCGCGTGGATCGTGTTCAGCGATACTGTGGAATGTACCGGGTGGTCGTTCATCGGTTCGAGCAGGTTGTACAATTTGAACGACCCCCGGTGCGGGGTATGTTGCAGGCCGATGTATTTGACACGTACGTATTTCACTTTGTACTCCTTGTGTGTTCCATGTGTGTGACGGTTTAGAAAAGTCTAGGCCCATTCATTTCCGCTGCTACAAACTCCCAGTACTTTCGATACGCTTCCGCACATTGCTCTAGTGTGGTGTATTTCGTGTAATCGTGTTTAGACTGGTGAACATGCAATCCCGTTTTCTCGCTCTTTAACCAACCCTTTTTCGGTAATCCGTATCTCATATTGCCCCCTGTGTGTGACAGTGTGGTTAAATCAAGAAACCACCTTAACATATTCAAACGGTGCCCCCATTACAGCACCACCACCCGTAGACCGTGAATTAGCCAATTCCAGGTGGCAGGGGATAAACCCGGTTGACTTTCCTACCTTGAAACGACGTATTTCCCCGTAACAGTCTTTCACTTCAACACGTTTCCCTTCGAGTCCAATAAGTTGAGGGGTTAATTCTGAATTACTCTTCCATCCTGTTTTATTGTGGCGTTGCTTTGCGATTTCAATTAATCGCTCGTAGTATTCATATGCCCCCCTCGTTGCTTTGTATCGTTTTGCTGGTACTGTCACCCCTAATTCTTGTGCGAGTTTCACCGAACGGTCGAAACACACACTAAATCCTAAGCATGTAAATCCAGAACCGCATGGGATAACGAATAATTCTTGTTCGGTGTTCACCACTATATTTGTTTTCATGTGTCTGCCTCCTGTGTGTGACAATGTGCTCACAAAAAAGCCCGTATCACGACCACCCAAAATCCCACCAGTAACCCCCACACTGTGAGACGTTGCAGGGTGTGTATTCGACGTGCGCGTCTCAGCATACGTTCGCGTAGTGTTGTGTGTTTCATGCTTGCCGTCCTTCTGCTTGTGCGAGTGGTGCCGCCTTCGCCTTCGCCTTCGCCAGCAATTGCGCCTGGACTTCACTGTTCAGATACGTTTCAGTGTGGAGTGCAAGCCACAATTCTTTGTGCGAGTCCGGCACCTGGACCTGAAATTTCGCCATATATTGCCGGACTTGTTCGGCATAGAGATTTGCGCGAGAGATACAACCCTCCGCATACTTGCGAGCGCGTTTTGCTTCGTCATAGGAATCTTTTGCCTGGTCGATCAGATAGACAATATTTTCCTGATGATCCGTAAACGACGGCACAATAAACCTCGTCTTGTGTATCACCGCACGGCATACCAAACTGAGGTGCTTTGCCGTCGTGGGGCTGTATCTTCGTGAGGTAATCAATACCGTCTCCGCGTCTACAAACCTCGCCGCTTCAAAGTGTCGGCCATAGCTATAGATTCGTGGACCATCAAAAAATATGTTGCCTGATTTCCCTTGACTCTGATTTTGTTGCGCCCACACGCGGCACACCTCGTCATTGTTGCGTAGTATCGTCCTCATATGTCCCCCTTTCACTCATGCCTAATTGGATTGTATCAGCCTAGTCGATCTATGCGCGTGTGCCGTCCTCTAAAAACTCGTACTTGTTCGCTAAAATCGTCTCATCCACACACTCATCTGATAATAGGTATTCATACTCTTGCCGTAACATATGCCGATATTCTTTTCGGAGTGCATAGGTGTACTCTTCAGTCAGTTCGGCAAGCTCATCACTCAAAGCCTCCTCTGCCTCCATTTCTCGCTGCCGCAATGCCTGAATTTGGGGCTTGTACTCCATAGCGAGTTTATAGGTGTCACAGTCCTTCCCGTGATCCTTCAATATGGCTTGAATCGACTCCTCTATACTCATTATCAATCTCCCCTCACACCCCTGCGCACGTCCTAGGTCAAACCCCGTTATTTTCAGCCCTACCCTCTCTGCATCCTCGTACACACTCTCCCACCAGTCATAGTCAAGCGCACCTTCGCGGTACCACTCCCTCGCTCGTTCTTTCGCTCGGTCACTCAACTCATTAAATTGATACACTTCTTTTATGGTGACTCTCTTTTTTGGCATGACTTCCTCCTAGAACATGAGTTAGGCACTACATCGTACGCCACGGTCTTCTTTCCCGTATCTCTAACACGGTTAGGTGTTCATACGTGGTATAGAGGTTTGCTAAGACGTTCGCCTCTGAGGTCTCCTCACGATACCCTGAAAACTCCGACCTTATCCCAAGCGCGCCACGTTTACGCGCAACGATATGGAAAAAGAAGTCACGCATGGTTACTACCCTCTGCTTGTGCGAGTGCGTTTATTATGTGTCCATACTCCACCCAATCTCTACCCTCAATATCACCAGATTCCATAAGTACTTTGATTCGCTTCAACGCCTCATACATGGTCGGAGCAGCGGCGATGAGGTTGGCATTGGGTGTTGGGTTACCGAATGCCTCCATGCCGCGTATATCGGCAATAATATGTCTGTCATTATCTTTATCACCTACTGCAATCTTATTGCTGTGTACGTACCACGGTCCCGGCGTAAATTGTGCGGTTTTGTTTGTCATGTTATCCTCCTAGTACACAAACCCTAACGATTCAACAGCCGCCTTAAACTCTTTCATTAGGCGCGGAAGTCTTGCCTGTAATCGTGTCTCAAGCCCTGGCGTAAGTAAATCCTCGTCTGTTGCATCTGGCCATACCGCAGAGGAACGCGCATGGTCTAAGTTTGCTTCTTTCGCTGTTTTCTCATCCCATACCACGCGATACCCTGGTTGTCCTTCTGCTGCCCTTGCCTTGTCTGCCGTTACATACCCTACACATCGCTCCTTGACATCCTCAATACCTAACGGATCTTGTGGGCCAGTGTAATAGATCCACGCATATCGTGGGCCATAACTTTGTGCGTGATACACAGTATTAGCAATATAATGCATAGGCCCATCACTACTCGTAAGGTGCCACTTAATATAAGGGGCGAGTTCCGGTAAACGTTTAGCAATATCCTCATGGATACACCCGCATGATTCGCAATCCCTACCTATCGGCTGCCCTTGTTCCGCTCGCCATATCTCGCCAGTAATGGCGAACGTGTTATGACCGTTCCCGCACTCATCGTCATAACGTACCTTGGCAATCAAGACATATTCACGGTCATTCTCTACATAGACTTTCTTGAATGTTTTGACCTGCTTTTTAACGAGTGTGCTATTCATGTGTACGCCCTCCTGTACGTTGCAGCATATACCGTTATGCTGCGGGATTGTTAAGTGTTATTCTTGTTCCTCAAGTAATTTTAATATATTGCCAGGTGTGTTTCCCTCGCCTGCCATATGCACCATATATCGTAATGCTTCAATAAGTACTGGATAGGCATTGCAGACACCGACAATATAGGTTGCGTTGGTACAACTCTCACGTGTTTCCAGTAAGCCACGGCAGTCTGCTACTTGCTCTCCTAACGGCCCGTAGACCATAGGCCCTGGTTTCATGCCAATATGCCACGGTAACTGAGTCTTAGGTGTCATACGCGCAACCCCCTTGCTTGTGTGTTAGTTGCTCACGCTACGATTAAAATGTATCAACCATTCCTCTGCGGTATACACCTGATACTTCTCAGTATTCACTCGCGCCACGTTGGTCTGGCTATACAGCTCAATAACGGGCTTGCCGGTAGCCTTATCGACGATGATCCAGCTACCTACTAAGTCGTGGCTACGATCCATGTTAACCCCCTTGCTTGTGTGTTTAACTTACCTGAAACACAATCCAGCCATTCCGTGCATAACTATTCATCTGCCGCTTGGTAGTGTTAGCAGATGCAAACCATTCTTGCGTGTCTGGATGTATCGCGCCCCATACCACGCGATACGGGAAGTACGCCTTGAGTCGTGATAACTCCGCATTCTGTTCCGTTGTCAATTCCACATTAAGCCCCCTTGCTTGTGTGTTAGTTGTTGCCATATGCTGACTCAATAGGCTGACTACAATGGTCGCAATACAGCTCCGTATCTTCCCAGTTCACGTCGGCAGCTGTAACTTTCCAGCCATTGGAGACATTATGATGAATGGCCCGCACAATATTACGGTATTCCTTCTTGCCACAGGCCACACACAATGCTGCACCATCACTTGTTAGCAGATACAGAGGGTAGCCACCTGGCCATGCATACTTGTCGCGTATTGCCTGCTTAATGGATTTGTCTACCTTAACCATAATAACCCCCTTCACAGTGAGTAATGTTCGTTTTGTGTGACACTCATAGCGCATTGTTACCAACCACGCGCACGTTTCGCATACGCGTCAATCTGCGCCTCAGTCGGTGCCTGAAGTCCATAATACGTCTCGTTACCACGTGCATCAATAATCCAGTAATGTGCACCAGTAACTTTTACTTCACGCGCAATCCACATACCGCAATACCGTGTATCACCATGCATGAGAGTGTGCATTTCGTGTTCCTTTCTATTTGTGTTCGCGTTCATGCCTCTTTAGGTTGCAGTACTCGTGCCAACTTTCACACTCGCGTAAATGCTTGATTTTGTTACGTGTCGCGTACAGCACTCGGAAGGGATTGTCACATATCTCACACAGTCCATGTGCACTTTGTAACACAGGTGTGACAATTACACACACACTGTGATGCGATTGTCAATGGTATTGTCAATGTCGGTATGTGCATGATCGTGTCGTATAAGGGCATTGTGTGCGTTTTACAGGGTATCTGGCGCGGGTTTGTGAGTGTATGAAGTGTAGTGTGAGATGTATGAGTACGGGAGTGTATTGTTGAGTAAGTTTGTCAAGTTTGTACAATGTTATGCACGTGCAACGTTGGACAAGCAGCGTTTAGTGACGAAATATCGTCACTTTATACACAAAACGTGCGAAATCGCACACTTTTACACAGGTGTATCTCTTTGGATACACACGCGTGTCTCACGCGATTGCCAAGCAAGCTCATAATAGAGCTTGATTGCCTTCTTTCATATTCGAAGAGATATACAATCTCTTCTCATTCCCATTCCCACTCTATATATTTATATACGATACGTGAGAATGGGAATGGTGAGAACGCTTTGGGAATCAATAACTTACCGTGGGAATGAAATGGGAATGAGAACGCTGTGGGAATGGAAATGGGAATGGAATGGGAATGAGTCAGCAGTCGTGTCTGTACCAGGTGTACAGGATACGGTGTACACAAAAGGATACAGTGTGCGCGGGCGCACAGTATGTAACTCCTGTGCCGTACAAAAATGTGCAGTAGGGGTCCCAATGTCAATAATTTGACGGGGGTACAGGGGGAAAAAGGGCGTGGAAAACGGGGTCGGCCCTTCATCCACCACACCTGCAAAATACCGCCCCTCTTTTTATGGAACATATCACTCTAAGTGAGCGGGATTTCGAGCTTTTCCTTCACATTCTCGATAATCCACCGTCTCCGTCACCCCGTTTGTTGCGATTACTCACAGAACCATCCATTTTCGACACCGAGGAAGGGACGTTACAGACACTCCAATGGGTTCCACCACACCACAGGACGAACATACCATCACGGAGCAGGACGTAACCGCCCTTTCCACCCTCGATACCCCCGCCAAGAAGCAAAAATACGTCCGTTTCGACCACGCGAGAGCCGTCACACTGCGACTCCGCGAGAAACTCACGTACAAACAGATCGCGCAGCGGATGAACACCACCGAAGCCCACGTGGTGAACTCCCTCAAGAAGTTTTATGCGTTCCTCGAAGAACCTGGCAACCTGTACGCATACCGGGGCAACAAATCTGATCTGCTGGAGACGATGGAGTACCGGTTGCTGGTGTACCTCAGCGACCTCATGAACGATAAAAAGTGTGCCTCTGTGAAAGACATCGCCCTTGCGCTGAAGGTGGTGAACGAACTGGGGCGGTTGGAACGCGGTCAAAGCACATCAAACGTCTCAGTGCTTTTAAAGTCCATCGAGGAGGCACACAAAGACCCCCTCTCCCGCAACATCACACAGGAGGTGGAGGCGTGCCCCGAGAAATCCTCTTCAAATGGGAGTTCGACGCCAACGGCAAGTCCCTTGGAGTCGTCAGACCCGACGAACTCACCCGAGCCGACTGCGACGTTGCCCTCGAACGACTGTACAAAATGATTCAAGCCGTCAAAAGTGTGAAAGGGCGACTCCCGCGTGCCTAATTTGAAATACAACCGTGCCGCCGCCATGGAGCGGCGCGTGAAAAAGGAATGGGAAGCAAAGGGGTATATCGCCGCACGAAGTGCCGGTTCGCACAGCCCCTTCGACGTATATGCCGTCCAACCAACAGGGAACGAAACCAAGCACGTCGTTAAAGTACGTGGGGTGGAGTACGTCACGTTTGTGACCCCTGTGGTTGGATTCGCCATTCAGTGCAAAAGGAAACAACTTAAGTGACGTGCCCTGCGCCTCGTTACATGTCGAACCGCATCACCGCATACGAAATGGACGACTTGAGGAAGATGGGTGCGTGGCGCGATGGGCGGTGGATCGGGGTATGGTGTACGACAAGTAACGAATTCCACCCCACCTCTCTCCAAGACTGGCAGGCATACGTGAGGCAGCGGGAAGCGGAAGAGGACGACCTGTAACCTGAATGTCACAGCTAGCGGACAAAATAAAGGAGTGGCTCACACGCCCCGATTTGTTTGTGAAGGAAGCGCTCGATGTCACCCCCACGAAGCAGCAGGAAGAGGCGTTAAAGGAGTGGGGCACCCTCATCCGCGTCAAACTGAAGCGTGCCGAAGGCGCAACGATCAGTGGGTTTGAGCAACCGTACGTCTCGAAGATCGGCATTTCGATCCACAGCGGCCACACCACCGGTAAAGACGCCTTCGCTGCCTGGTGTATCCTGCACTTCCTCATCTGCACCCTGTACCCGAAGATTATTTGCACCGCTCCCACCGACTCGCAGTTACGTGCAATCTTGTGGAGCGAAATCAACAAGTGGCTGCGGCGGTCCAAGATTAAAGACTTTATCACCGCACAAGCGGAAAAGATTTACTTCACTGAAGCGGGCGGCAAGGAATGGTTTGCAATCCCCCGCACCGTGTCCACGAACAGCAGCGAAGACGAACAAGCTGAAACGATTGCGGGTTTCAATGCCCCCTTCAAACTAATCGTGGTGGACGAAGCGAGCGGTGTTGCCGACGCCGTGTTCAGACCCCTGGAGGGTGGTCTGGGCGGCAAGTTGAACCTCGTGCTCATGATCGGGAACGTCACGAAAAATCATGGGTTCTTTTACAACAGTCATTACGGTACCGCACGCAGCACAAACGACACCAACAGTTTCGAGGTCACAAACGCCGTCGCACAGGTATACACGCACCCCGGTGAGTGGATTTGTAAACGCTGGAATGCGGAAGAGAGCGAAAACGTCAACCGTGACCACGTGGCGCGAATGGAGAAGAAGTATGGACGAGACTCGAATGCATTCCGTATACGAGTACTTGGATTACCGCCTAACGCCACGCCCGATGCACTTGTGCCCTGGGATTGGTTACTCGCCGCAGTCGATAGGGACCTCGACGCTGCACAAGATGACCCCCTCTCAATTGGAGTTGATGTTGCGCGATTTGGAGACGACCTCTCCGTTATCGTCGCAGGACACGGGCCAGTAATCGAGGAGATACACGAGTACACCAAACTCGATGGCGTAGACATCGCCGCGTGGACCGAATACCACGTCCACGAACTGCATAAAGAGAACGAGACATACGGAGTCGGCATCGACATCATCGGTGTAGGGTCCTCAGTGTACGACCAGCTTAACCGCTTCACTGCAATTGAGCGCCTGTACGCGGTGAATGTCGCAGAGTCCGCCTCCGACGAGTCACGGTTCGCTTCCTTGCGTGACGAAATTCTGTGGAATGTCCGCGAGGAGTTTGAACACGGACTCGTTAAAATCCCACACCACACCGAACTCATGCACGAAGCGAACGCGGTGAAGTACGAGGTGTTGCCAAACGGCAAAATAAAGATTGAGTCCAAGAAGCAAATGAAAGCCCGTGGGATGGCGTCACCGAATTACCTGGATGCGTATGCCATTCAACGGTGGGTCCAGAAGCAGTTGACGCGGTTCAAAGGGTACACCCCGAAGGTACATAAACGGAAAAAGGTGTCGTGGGTGGTGGCGTAGTGAACATGAACTTTTGGCGGATCACGTACCGGAATTTCGACAATTCAGTGAATTGGAAACGCACCCTGCCTGTGTGGTTCGGGTGTGTCACTGAACGCCTCCTGGGGCGTGAGAGAGCGTACAAATGGGGTCTTTTAACGGGGTGGCGGTAACGATTATGACAACATGTTCTCATATCTCATCGGTGACGTGTGACAACTGTGATCCACTTACGCTTGAGTGGAAACGACTTCACCCCGTTCCTTTTACGTGGCGAAATGTGGCGGATGAGGAGAATCCTGACTTCCGTTACATAAAGAAGACGTACCTCCTCGACCGCCCCTACAAGGTACCGCACCGTGGCATTTGACATCGCCGGTAAAAAAGAAGACGTGCAGTTGAGTGCCTTCGGACCCATGATCCAGGAAGGTACCTCCCACCCCATCCGCCATGATTGGTTGGAGGATGCGGACCTGTGTTACCGGTTCGTGGAACAGAAACAACTCTCCCCCGAGGAATTAAAGGTCCTCAAAGAGCGTAACCAACCCGACATTGTGTACAACGAGTGTGTTCAGGTCGTGGAACGCACCCTCGGGCAGTACACCCGCCAGCGTGTGCAAAACACCCTCGTAGGGCGTAATACCCCCATCGATGACGGTCTCGCCAGTGTGTTGAGTGAACTCCACCGGTTCGTGGATCAAGACACCGATTACCTGTTCGCTGAAAAAGAGGCGGTGCGCGATGGACTCACGGGTGGGTTTGGAGTGCTGGAGTGCGGTGTCGAGAGTGAGACAATGGGCTCCCCGCGCATCTTCATCGACGAGCAGGACCCATTCACCATCGCTGTTGATCCATTTTGTAGACGATATGATTGGAACACTCCCCGAGGAGGAGCACGATACCTGCTTCGATACCCTTGGTTAGATTTGGACGAGGCGTTGTCGCGGTGGGGCGATAAACTCGAAGGCGCACTCCGCGCTGCGTACAACGGGGCACTTCCATCCCGCACCATCTTCTCTACGCTCGACCCGAGTGTCACACAGGACTTACAGTTTCAGTTCTTCGACAAACAACGCCGCCTTATCCGTCCCGTAGAGGTGTGGTTCAAGCAACGCCGCAAAGAAGATGTGGTGGTCACGCCGTTTGGTATCCTCGGCGAGGAGGTGGACGAGCGGTTGCAGAAACGCGCCCTTAAACTGATCCCCAGTGCCCACCGCTCCACGATGATGCGAGATTGCCTATACATGGCGGTGGTATGCGGGGATGTGCTCATACAGAAGACGGTCCCCACCCCGTACAAAACCCCCTTGTACCCCTTCGTCCCGTATTACTGCCACCGCAAGAAGAACGGGCAACCGTACGGGCGTGTGTTGCGACTCATCGACCCCAACCGCGAAATCAACAGTCGCCGCTCGAAGGCGTGGTACATGC
>ERZ761594.270-NODE-270-length-18145-cov-16.099834_pt1 | contig 18145 bp, 26 predicted proteins | sample MGYA00511036_ERZ761594 | MGnify/ENA primary metagenome ERZ761594 (study PRJEB28899, sample SAMN03785561) | bioreactor sludge metagenome | biome: EBPR Sludge; feature: EBPR Bioreactor; material: 0.22µm filtered reactor supernatant | place: Saint Lucia: Queensland... | reverse complement strand
GTTTTTTGAGGGGGCTGAATTTTGAGTCCGCAAATTCTCCCGATGAGATCGAGATTTCCAAGTGCTCCCGCTGAGCTTAGCGAAGCTGGTAAGCAGGCGTGGCGGCGTGGCGCTCAATTGTGGGTGGATGGTAGCCTTGTAGAGCGCGATTTGGCTGGCTGGCTAAACTACTGCAAAGCCCATGACGAAATAGCACATTGCCTATCTGTTGTGGCTGAGAGTGGCGAATACTTCCAGACGAAAAATGGAGCGATCATTCAGCACCCTGCTATTAATCGCCGGTTCCAAGTTGAAAAGACGATTCAGAAGTATGAAAAGCTCTTTGGCCTTGTGCCTGATGCAAGGCGAAAGAGGCCAGCCGTTCAACAGGGTGTAGTAAGTCGGAAGCGATAAATGGACGACATGACCAAGCAATGGATCAAAAACGAATCGGACAGGCTAGCGGTGGCTAGCGGTTGTCGGTTCGATCCTGCGCGTGGAGCCTATACGGTTTGGTGGATTGAGAAGTATTGCAGGCTTTACGAGGGTGAATGGGCTGGTCAAAATGTGCTACTTCGCTCTGGGTGCCCTGATGTGGATCATCAAATTCTTGACGAATGGGAGGAAGGTGGAGAGCAAAAGTCAATTGATCGAGCAGCACAGTATGCCAAGTGGCTTGCAGGCGGTGGCTCACCTGATTGGCAATATGAATGCACGATGCGAATGTTCGGTTGGGTGCGAGACTCGGAGCGATGGGGCCGAGTCATTCGGCGATTCAACCAGGCCTGCATCTACATCCCTAAGAAGCAGAAGAAAACACCAACACTTGCTGCATGGGGCGTGTACCTTACTTGCGGCGATGGCGAGCAGGGCGCGAAGTGTTTCGGCGGTGCGAAAGATGGGACGCAGGCAGGCATCGCTATGGCCCATGCAATCGCAATGGTTGAGCAATCACCTGAACTAGCCAGCGAATGCAAAACAAACCGCAACGAAAAAAGCATCGAGCACATTCCAACGCGCTCAAAATACAAGCCGCTTTCGTCGGCTAACGAACGAACAAAGACAAGCAAGGAAGGCATCAATGGCAACATCCTAATTGATGAAACACACGTCGTTGATAGAGACTTTATCAAGATCATTTCGCGGGCTGGCATCTCGCGAGCAGAGCCATTCCATATTGAGGTATCAACCGCAGGCAACAATCCTGACAGTTACGGAAAGGAACGGCAGGATTATGCACGTCAGGTTATCAGCGGAGCGGAAAAAAATGATCAAATGTTTGTTGCAATTTACGAAGCTCCGCAATCATTAACCGATGCAGAGCTTGCAAGCGATCCAATCAAGTATGGCAAGATGGCCAATCCTGCATGGGGCCACACAGCACACGAAGAAGAATACTTGGCGGACTACAATACATCAAGGCGGACTATTAGCGGGCTGGCCGACTTCAAAATGTACCGGCTAAACATCTGGCAGCACACAGCCAACCAATGGTTGCGAATGGATCAGTGGGCGGCTTGCGGGGAATCGCACGTAATCGAAGACTACCGAGGTAGGCTTGCATCCATTGGTATGGACCTTAGTAAAACAAAAGATATGTCGGCTCTTGGAATCTCCGTTCCAGTTGGCGACAAGGTGCAATTGTTCGTTCGGTTGTGGATGACCGAAAGCTACATCGAAGCGAATGCGGATAAAGCGGCATTCAAAGAGTGGGTTGCTGCCGGAAGCCTCGCAATGATTCCAGGCGACATCATCCAAGAGAGCTTCATTAGAGAAGAGTTTGAGCGGCTGACGAAGCTATTGGAAATCAAAGTGCTGGTGAAAGACAGGACATTTGCAGCAGACTTTACCGAGTGGTGTGAGGAAAAGTTCCCGAAAATTAACCAGATCGAGTATCCTCAAAATGCTCAGATGATGGAGAAGCCAATCGATGATTTTGAGGCGGCAGTTATCGAAGGCAGTTTAATCCACTGCAACAACCCTTGCCTTAATTGGCAGGCAGGCCATACAGCAACCCACATGAATGCTAGAGGCTTTCGAATGCTTAAGAAACCATACAAGACGGACGATTATCGAAAGATTGACGGTATGGTAGCTAGTGTTATGGCTCACTGGGGAACTAAGCACCTACCAAAGCGGTCTAGTGTTTACCGACGGCGCGGGGTGCTCACAGCATGAAATCACTTTTACTTAATTTTGTATTTTTGTTAGGATATGGGTGCTGTGTGGTTGCGGCTTTCATGGTGGCTATTCCCTTGGGATTACTGACGGTTGGCCTGCCGATGGTAGCTTTATCGATTTACGCGCAAAGTCAGGCGGTAAGAAAATGATTTTAGAAGCGGTGACATCGATGTTTTCAGCTATCTCGCTCAGTGGCTCTCATCCACGTGATCCAGCAGTGGCAAGGATACTGGGGCTCGGAATGCAAAATACAGCAGGCGTTGCTGTCAGCCATGACAAGGTTATCGCGATGCCAGCCATCAAGCGAGCCGTGCAGATCATAACCGATAAAATGTTTGGGATGCCCTGGTACGTTTTTAGGGAGCAAGAGGACGGTAGAGAATTTGAGCGATCCCATCCGGCGTGGCGATGCGTCAATCTGATGGCTAACAGGTATGTCGATGCTCCAACACTCAGGCAGCAGCTAACACAGTGGGCGTTACTTTGGGGCAACGGTTGTGCCTATATTGACCGCGAAGCTGCAAGTGGGCACATTGAACTTTTGCCGTTACTGCCAGACAGAACAGAGTACATGAAGATCAATAAGCAAATGGCCGATTTATCTGGCAATCCAGACATGGAGGGCGCGATGATGATTAAGACGAAAATTGGCGAGGAGGTGAAGTTATTTCACTACTCCGATGTTCTTCACATTCGTGGGCTCGGCGGTAATCCATACTGGGGCTGGGATATCGTCGAGCTAATGACAGAATGCTTTGGCGGCGCTATGGCCAAGGATGAGTTCAGTAATCGCTTTTTCAGTAACGGAGCTAATCCAGTAGGCTTTATTCAAATGGATGGAAGCCTCGATGAAGAGTCCGAAGAGACCTATATGCAATCGTTACAGAAGGCGATGAGCGGACTTGGTAAGGCGCACAAGGTCATACTGTTGGAGGAGGGCGCAAAGTTCCAGCAAGTAACAATCGATCCAATCAAATCGCAAATGCTAGAGGGTAAGCAGTTTGATATCCGGTTGCTTGCGATGGCGATTGGCATTAAAGTCCATAAGCTGATTGACGGTGCAAACTCAGCGTTTGCTTCACTTGAGCAAGCAAATCACGAACACAAAGACGATGACATACTGCCTTGGGTGAACAAGTTTCGAGCACAATATGACAGGAAGCTACTATCGGGCGATGAGCTGGAGTCAGGTTCTCATTCAATAGACGTTGATGATGAGTCCCTTGACTGGGTGCCGTTCAGTGAACGGGCCTCTGGCAGTGTAGAGCTTTACAACAATGGACTGATCACAAAGGACGAAGGCAGGCGGAAAGTAAACTTCGGGCCAAGCAAGTCGGCCCGCGCGGCGGATTATCGAATACCATCAAACATTGTCTATGAGGATGACCAGGCGTTAATTGCTCCACAGGCACCAAAGCCAGCGACAGCAGATAACGAAGAAGATGATCCGGATGTTGAGGATGAGGATGAGGATGAGGATTCCGCAATTGACTACAGCGATGTAGCGGATGCCTACATTGCAAAAGTCGAAAAGCGACTAATCGCACAAGCAAAAGCCAAGGCAAAGAATCCAAAAGAGTTTCTTGAATGGCTCGACGGACTGAAGGCCGAAGAGGGGCCGCAGTCGATTCAGCCGCGAATCGATCAGCTATACAGCGGCATTATTCAGCGGCTCAATCAACTGGCTGGAACGGCCAAAACAGCAGAGGAATTACAGAATGCGATTTGACCCAATGGAACCGATGGCATTACTACCAGAATACACTTCAACTCTGCTGGCAAGGTTGCGTGGCGATGGCGTAGAAGTAGATTCCATGCCTGCCATGTCATACCTTGACGAGTCCGGCAATGAACTTGCAGCAGCAGCAGCAACCACCACTGGCAATATGTTGGCCGTTGTTCCGCTATGGGGCGTACTCTCTCCAGAGGGCCACTATGGCGGCACTTCGCTGGACGCATTCGCGAGGATGATGGCGATGCTAGACGCCAATCCAAACGTCTCGAAAATCCTGCTGAACGTGACCAGTCCAGGCGGCACAGTAACCGGGACGCCGGAAGCCGCTGACGCTGTTCGGCGGGTGCGAGACAATGGAAATACTCAGGTTGTTGCACTTGCCAATGGCATGATGGCCTCTGCGGCTATGTGGATCGGGGCAGCGGCCAGCGAAGTTGTCGTTACGCCAAGCGGCGAGGCGGGTTCAATCGGCGTGATCTCGATGTATGCTGATGAATCAGGCTGGTTAGAAAAGCTGGGCGTCAAAGTGGAAATTCTACGGACTCCAGAGAAGAAGGCACGCTTCACTGGCTTCGAACCAATGACCGATGAGATGCGGGCCTTCGTCCAAGAGCGAATTGGAGCCAGCTACGAAAAATTCAAGCGTGCGATGGCGACTAATCGCGGAATCCGAATCGATCAAGTCGAAAGCAAGTTCGGCGGAGGCGAGATGATGCGGGCCGAAGAGGCGGTAGCTGCTGGCCTTGCTGATCGCATTGGAACGCTTGACCAGACAATCAGCCGGATGATGACGCGAAGGGCTCCAGCGGGGGCTAGGGCGGCTTTGGCGCGGGCTCAGTTGGGGTAAAAAATGGGCGGCGAAGCAGAAACTAAAAAATAGTTGACAGACATTTAGCAACCTGATAAGATTACTGTTGTACGCGGGAGAGAAACCCGAAACTAAAATTTGAAAACGCGATTTCCTGCGGGCCAACTAGATGGCGGCTCAAAGTGGATCGAGGTAAGAAATGCCTGAGTAGATCAAGGGCGTTGGCTTCCAGCAATGTGTTTTTACATATTGTCGGTGGTTAACGCCTTTTGTCGTTTAATCTCCGACGGAAAACGAAGTTCGGAGATTACGAAATGGCATTTGATCCCAAAGGAAAATCCAACAAAGAGTTGCTCGAAGCTCGTGTAAAGTTGGTTACGGAAGCACGATCTTACTTGGAGGCTAACGAGGCCAACTGGTCCAAAGAGTGCGACGAAAAATACAACGCGATTATCTCCGACACGTCGGATATTACCGCAGTTCTTGAGCGACGCAAAGCACTAGAGAACATCGAGTCACGGCAGAATGCTTCTATTATTCGGCCAGATGACCCGCAAGTAAATCCAAGTCGAGTCACCGGCGATGATCGTCGGCAAGTCTCCATCAGGTCGTTCAGTCGCGACGGAAAGCCTCAGTACAAGTTTGTTGATTGCGGCAAGCGTGGGTCGGCTGATTACGAGCAGGCTTTCGCTACGGTACTCCAGCGTGGCACTGCTGGACTGCAGCCGCAACAACTAGCTGCACTCCAATCTGACAGCCCAGAGCAAGCAGGCTACCTGTTAGCTTCCGAGCAATTTGCGGCTGGACTTTTGAAGGAAGTCGATGACCTTCTTTTCATCCGCCGGTACGCAAAAATCCACACAGTAGCGGAGGCCGGGTCGCTCGGTATTCGCAAGCGTACTGCGCGGATGAATACCTTCAATTGGTCCAGTGAGTTGACTGTATCAACTGAAGATTCGGCGCTTACTTATGGCAAGAAGGTTTTGACTCCTCACCACATGACGGGCATGATTCGCTTATCGCGTGATTTGGTGCGGCGAACCATGCAGGGTGTGGTGACCGAGGTGCAATCGGAAATGTCTCGCGATGCGGGCGAGACAATGGAAGATGGCTATCTTACTGGTAGTGGTGCTCAGCAGCCGCTTGGTGTTTTCACCGCTTCCAGCGACGGCATCAGCACTGGCCGGGATGTTGCCACTGGATCGGCAACAGCGATTCTTGCTGACGGTTTGGTTGATGCGAAATATGCGCTGAAAGCACAGTATCGTAACGGTCTACTTGGTGCTGTTCGATGGCTTTTTCATCGTGACGCGGTGAAAATGATTTCTAAACTGAAGTCTAACGATAATCAGTACATCTGGCAGCCTGGATTGCAACTCAATCAGCCTGACATTTTGCTAGGATTCCCGATTGACGAGTCAGAGCGTGTACCAAATACCTTCACGAACGGCAATTATGTCGGTCTGTTGGCAAACTGGAACTACTATGAGATCGCGGATGCTCTGGATATGGAAGTGCAGGTACTTGTTGAAAAGTATGCAGACACCAACCAGATCGGTTACATCGGTCGGCTGAAGACTGATGGTATGCCAACTCTCGAAGAGGCATTTGTTCGCGTCAAGTGCTCGACCTAGTTAACGGGTTGATGTCGCTTTAGCGTTTTCTACTACCAAAAAATTCTCTCGGAGTACAAGTAAATGAGCGTAAAAGATATTCGGGTAGTCCAAGCCACAACCGTTACGGCGGGTGCTGCAGGAACTTCTGCAGTCAATGGCGCAACTATTGATTTGACAGGTGTTGAGGAACTGTTGATCATCGTGCCGTTCGGTGCCATTGTTTCTGGTGCTGTAACTAGCGTGAAATTCCAGGAGGGTGATACAACTAGCCCAACAACTGATGTGGCCGGTACAAGCATTACAGTTGCTGACACTGACGATGATACTACTAAGGTCATCAGGATCATAAAACCACTGAAACGATATGGCCGCGTGGTTGTCAGTCGCGCAACACAGAATGCCACTGTGGGAGCGATCCTCTACATCTGTAGTGGATTGCGAACACTGCCAGCAACCGAGGCTGCAACCGTCGTTGGTGAAACCCACATTTCGCCAGTGGCCGGAACTGCATAAGGACTGTGGCTTATGTTGGTATACACACTGAAGCGGGCGGCTGGCGAAGTTAATTTTGCTCCAGAGCAAACGATTGATCTACCTGAAACGATGGTAGAAAAACTACTTGCTGATGGTGCTGTGCAAATCGTTCCAACCAGCCCGCCAATCGTGGCCGATCAACAGGTGGCTAAGAAGCCTAGAGGCAGAGCAAAGGCAAGCGATGGGACTGACTCGGATAGTTGAGCCCGCTAGTCTGGCCGTCTCTCTCGTAGATGCAAAGAAGCAATGCGAGATTGGCGACACAGACACAACGCACGATGATCACCTTCGGAGGCTTATTAGGACCGCTACCAGTGATGCTGAAAGACACACTCGCAGGTCCCTGATAACGCAAACGTGGAAGTTGTCGTTGCGTAAGTTTCCCAGCGGGGATAGGGTTTACTTGCCGCGTCCCCCACTACAGTCAATCACATCGGTTAGCTATGTAGATGCCAACGGAGCTACGCAAACACTTAGTGGATCAGTTTACCAGGTTGCTGATGATTCGAAGCCTGCATTTATCGAACCAGCATTTGGCCAGTCATGGCCAGCACTAAGGCCAGAAACCTCAGAAGCACTAGCAATCACCTACGTTGCCGGGTTCGGGAGCACGGCCAGCAGCGTACCGGCTGAATACCAAAACTTGATTTTCGAACTTGTTGCATTTCGGTTCATGAATCGCGGAGACACTGACCAGCAGATACCTCGACACATTAAATGGGCAATGGATTCTCTGCGATGTGGTGCGATGTACGACTATTTTGGAGTCAAAAACTGATGGCTGGAATTGGCTCGATGCATCGCCAAAAGATTAGCGACATGAGGCACCGAATCACGGTGCAGACAGCAGTGGAAACCATCAATGCGTCACGCCAAAAAATTATTTCCTATATCAATCGAATCGTCAGCGAACCGGCAACATTCGAACAGGTTACAGGCGGTGAAGTCAATCGCGGGAAACAAATTGAAGCTGGCGTTACAGCAGTATTCAAAGTGAACAACCGCAACACATACTCAGTAAGAGACAGAATATTGTTTAACGGCCAGCAGTACGGCATTGTCAACATAGAGTTACCGAGCGGCATTGAGCGATTTACCTATCTCTACTGCAAGGCGGCACCCGTTGGCTGATGTACGAGTCGAAATAACAGGAGACAAGGAAGTGCTGGCACTGCTAGATCGCTTGCCAAAGTTGGTGGTTGGTGCCGGTGGTCCGCTGGATCGAGCGGTAACAGCGGCTTGCAAGATCGTAGCAAACAAAGCCAAACAACTCGCACCCGATAGCAAGGCGAATCCCAAAGGCGACTCGCGAAAAAAGCAGAGCAAGAAATCGAAAAGCATTTGGTCCAAAAAACTCAAAACCACAATTCGTCAAAAGGTAATCAAGTACGACACGGCCACATGGGGCGTTGTAGGACCAAAGAATCCAGAGGGCAATATGGCTCACTTCATGCAAGAGAAGCCACGGCGGCATGTGCTATGGGGAAAGACAACGGCGGTTCAGCAATTCCGCGATGAACGCAACTGGATCAATAAGGCTTTCGACGAAACGAAAACAGAACAGCTTGCAGCGGTGAAGGCAAGTTTGACAGAAGACATTGACGCAAACATGAGATCGTAAATGGCGGCGATGGAAGAGGCACTATGCAGCTACATACTTTCCAAGGCGGCAGTAACCACACTGATCGGCTCGGGAGACGCTGCAAGGCTTTACCCACACGTGTTGCCTCAAGACTGCGACTTGGCGGACGGAGCGGCGGCCACCTACGAAATTATCACAAGCGACGAAACCCACACGCTGACAGACAGGGCTGGTATTGTTCAGTCGAGAGTGAAGATAACCAGCTTTGCACAGACTCACTCGGCGGCAACGACACTGGCGCGGGCAATTAAGAACTGCGGGATAGCAACGCTCAAGGGTGTGAGTGGTGGCGTGGACTTTCGCGGGACGGTGATCGAGGAGGGGTTAAGCTGCTTTGTTGAAACACCAACCGACGGCGGTGAAACGTGGCGGTATATCGCCGAATTTGATTTGAGACTTTCGTATTTGGAATAGCTAGATGATTGGCGACACAGGCCAAGGGATGACAGCGACGTTTAGCGCGTCGTCGTTATCGCTTGCCATAACCGAAATAACCATAGGCACTAGAACGCTCGACATGTTGGATGTGAGTGCATTAGCGTCTACGGATTTCTCGGAACTAATCTCCAGTGACCTCAAAAAAATAGGAAAGGTGAAACTGAAGTTTGTATTCGTCGCTTCGGCTACCGCACCTGTTGTTGGCGCGGCCGCGGAGACAATGACGATTACCTATCCACTTTTCACCGGGCATTCCACTGCATCAACACTTGCAGGTACTGCTCAGTTTACGGACCTGAAGCTACCCGACGGCAAACTCGGTGAAGTCATGTTTGGTGAATGTGAGTTTCAGTACAACGGCGATACCGGGCCGACTTACACCAAGGCGCTACTCGAAATATAGGCTTACTTTTTGAAAGGATAATGCGATGGCACTAATCGGCGATACAGGCCAAGGGATGACAGCCACATTCGGCGCGTCATCACTGAGCCTATCAGTTACAGAAATCACAGTCGGAGCAATCACGATAGATATGCTCGACGTGTCCACGCTTGCAACCACCGACTTTCAAGAGCTGATTTCCAGCGACCTGAAGAAGATCGGCAAGTGCAAGCTCAAGTATGTTTTCGTCGCCTCAGCTACTGCACCTGTAGTTGGTGGTGCTGCTGAGACTATGACGATCACTTACCCGCTTTTCACCGGCAACGTGGCAGCGGCCAACCTGGCTGGCACGGCGCAGTTTACCGACCTCAAGCTACCAGATGGTAAGCTCGGTGAAGTGATGTTTGGCGAATGTGAGTTTCAGTACAACGGCGACACCGGGCCAACATACACCAAGGCAACTACCTCCTAAACAACAACCTTTTCGAAAAGGGCATTAGGCCATGAAAATTAAATTGCAGCCACACGTCGCATTGACAAAGACGCCGTGGGGCATTGTAGAAAAGTCACTCAATCAAGACATCGTTTTGATGGAGAACTCGGAAACCGGAAAGATGGTGCAGTGTGGGTACGTTGGCGATACCCACTTCCTGCCACTCTCCGGCTTTCCGCAGGAACTTTGCGATGCAGTGGCGACTGAGTGTGCCAAGCAACTTGGTAAGCCAGTATCCGCAGGACTTGCACCTCCGGGACTGGAAGAGCTGGTTGCCATTGTCAACGCTAATGCGGGTTACTCGGAGGATGAAAGCGAATGAGCCTAAAGGCCAAATTACAAAAGAGGAAATGTCCATCGGAGCAAGTCACTATTGCAGGTGAAAAGTTTACTGTAACAGGTAAAAGCCTAAACGATGTATCTGCTGTAATGGCAAAATGCCGAAACGCAAAGGGCACGTTGAACGGTGACAAGCTAGATCGGGAATTGTTATCTTCTTGTGTGGCTGATGAGGATGGAACCACCGACATGACACCTGACGATTGGGGTGGCGTGCCAAGGCAGATCACTGGCCCATTGATGAAAGTGATTTTAAGCCTATGCGGGCTGGACAGTGAGGACATTCAGCGCGACCCAAAAGACTCAGACTCAACCCAGAGTTAACGCTTGCTCATAGGTTGGGTCTACGCCTCGGCGTGCAGGATGCCGAACAGTGGTTGGAGGATTGTCCAAAAAGAGTATTTGAAAACTGGTTGGCATACTACCGGCTGGAGCCATTTGGTAATGAGTCTGAGTTGCTCGGGCAGATTATTGGATTGCTCTACTATCTGGCGTGCCGGCAGGGTGGAGAACTCAAAGAAATCGAAAAGTTCGTAAAGGCCATTCAGCGTTGCGTCATGCCAGGTAGCTGGGTGGATCAAGTGCAATCGACCGGCAATGAACGAGTGACCGCTGAAGAACTGAAGGTAAGGTTTGCGCAGGCACAGAAGCAAGCAGAAAAGGCATTCGGATAATGGCGACCTCCATTAACTCTTATTCAGTCGGCTTCGGCATGGATGCTAAAGACTATATCGATGGTGCCAAGATATCGCGAACGGAAACACGAAAGCTGATTAAGGATATTGAGGCAGCTAGAACTCCAACAGAAGATTTTGCACGCGAACAGGATAGGCTAACAAAGGCACTTAATAGCGGTGCAATCTCCGAGCAGACTTACAGTAGATTGCTCGATGCGAAACGCGAAAAAATGGAAGCTGCCAACTCTTCAATGGAAAAACACGTTCCATTGATGGAGCGACTTTCGCAGATTGGCAATATATTGACTGGAGTTCGCAACGCAGTAGCAATGGTCGGTGACGTGATCCAGCCTATCCGCGACCTGTGGCGGGAATTTGACAATGTGGCGGAGCGGCTTGACGATGCCAACGACAAAGCGCACAAGCTCGGCGTAACATTCAACGATATGGGTAGCCTGACATTTGCGGCTGAACGGTTGGGAGGTGCAGACGCGGCAGCAGCACTCGATAAGGCTCTCGGTCAAATGCTGAAGAAAGGCATGGTCGAGCCAGGAGAATCGGCAGCACAGGCGTTCATGCGTGTGGCTGATGAAGTCCAGCGGGCAGCAACACAGTCAGAGCGAGCAAAGATTGCATCTGAGGCTTTTGGTAAATCGGGTATCGAATTACTTGCTGTCTTACAGTCAGGTTCGGCTGAAATCGGAAATCTAGTGGACAACTGGACGCGATTTAATGGATTGACAGAAGCTCAGATAGAGGGGATCGGGCAGTACAACGACAGGTGGCATGATGTGCAGCGAGCTGTGGACGGGCTAACTAGCCAAGTGGTGGCCGAGTTGGCACCGGCATTGACGCTAATTGCAAATGATGTGCTTAGTTTTCTGCACTCCCTTAAGGCTTCGGGTGTATCAACCAGAGATGTGGTTGATTCTTTGATAGTCGGGGCCTCAATGACTGCTGAAATGGCTGAGAATATACTCAGGATGGCAACAGCAGCACCGTTGATTGCGAGCGGACAGATATCAGCAGCGGTCGATTTGTTGAGTGGAATTGAAGACCCAGTAACTAAAGCTCGCGATGCAATCGTTGCAGTATACGAAGAGCGAAAGCGATTACAGAACGAATCAATAAAACTTGACAACCAGCAAATAGAGGACGTGGTTGACTCAGCAGAACAGATGGCTGACGCCCACATTCGGCTTTTTGAAGAGCACATGCAAGCTCTTGAAGATCAATTTTCCTCAGCGGCACAAAACGCAATCCAGCAGGCCCATCAATATTTTGAGCAGGAAAACCAGCGTGCCAAGAAGTTACGGGATGATGCTGGACGATCACCAACTGGAATGGAAATAGGTTCCGCAGAGTATGTGAAGTATCAAGCAGACTTGCAGAATAGAAATCGGTCGATGTCTGGAGTGCCTCAGAACGTAGGTCCAACGGATGAACAGATAGCTCAGAAGTCAGCGGAAATACTGAAGGAGAATCAAAAGCAAAATCAGGCGTTGGCGGAACAAATTGAAGTATTGCGCGAGTTAGTGGACATCTCAAAAGAGAACGGATTCAAGCGGATTAGATAATGAGCACGACAATTAAAGACACTTCATTTACGCGAGAAGGCAGTTGCAGTGTGCGATCGTCAAAGGGCATGCCGATATTAGACGAAACGTACTCGTTTATCGTCGTTAGCACAACCACAAACGAAGATTACTTGACCGTAATCAATACCCCTGGTTTGCCAATAGTAAACGATACTCTTTCACCCAGCGGCTACGGATTATGTCGTTCACTGACCGCTGAGAAAATGACGGGAAATGCAAAGTATTGGAAAGTGGTTTGCACGTTCTCAAGTGAGGTAGATGAAAATGCAAACACTGGCCAGCCATCGAATAACCCACAGGCATCACTGCCGACATCGTGGGTACCGATCTATGAAACAAAATACGAGCGATATGTGGAGCATTTTACTGTTGATGTAAACGGTGCACCAATCAAGAACAGTGCAGGAGCGCAGTTTCCTGAAGGAATGACAAGAACAAGATTACTGCCAGTATGGGAGTTCTACCAATTTGAACCAGCAACCGTCACGGATGAAGAAATACTAGAGCGAAGTGAAACTATAAACTCATTAGATTTTAAGGGTCGGCAGCCGAAAACGTGCTTACTTACCGTTCTCAATAGCGTCATTGGTAACTTTTATGGATCACGCTTACGATTTACGCAATACAAGATTATTTACAAAAAAGATGACTGGCGAAAAAAAATGGCGGATACTGGGTATTACTACATTGAAGACGGCACCCAAAAAGATTACCTAAGCAACAACGGTAACGGTGGAGTTATTCTTGGGCCATTAAATGGCAGTGGAGGAAAGACAACCGACCCGGATGGTCCAGCAGAGACACTATATTTTGATCAGTTTACCGAAATAGACCTAAACGACTTTTTGCGAGTGTAACCAATGGCGGATATTTCTCAAACAGCGGCAAATGTAAAACTAATTAGCGGGCCATACGGTGAGGGTACAGCAGGCGAATCTCTTACGCAAGGGCAGCCTATCTATCTCGATGGCAGCACAGGTTATCGATGTGACGCGAACGACACAGCGGCCAAGGCGGAGTGTAAAGGACTTGTGCTTACTCCAGCCTCAACAAGCGGCAAGTTTCTATACGCTAAGCCTGGGGCAGTTGTCGATTTAGGAGCAACGCTAACAGTAACGCAGCTCTACATAGTATCAGCCAACGTAGGAGCCATAGCACCCTACAGCGATCTTGCAACAGCAAGCTATCTAACGGTCCTCGGTGGTGGCAAGACAGCGGCTCAACTGCTGTTCGATCCGTATGTACTTGGAGTGCAAAAGCCATAATGAGTGTGCAGGACGAATCGACCTACGGATTTAATAAGCAGGACGCAGAATCTCTGGTTAGCCTTATCGGATTAGAGGAAAGCTCAACTCCGGTTCGTATGCCCGGCGGTAACAGCGGTGCGGTTCGATTCAAATTCTTCAAGCTCAATGCAGCAGTAGTGACAGCGACGACAATCACAGGACTTGTCTCGACGTACAGCGGAACAACGAGCGGTTCACCGGTCAATCTCGTCAACTGGGAAGGCTTGCTTGATGGTGCACCGCTCGACTATATCGGACTGTTCGCAATGGTCGATGACGAGTGGGTTTTCGTTCAGGGACCGTGCGTAAGCTAATTTGGAATTGCAATGAATGGACGAAATGAGTTTACCTATGGCTTTAACAAGAACGATGCAACGCAGCTATTGAGTCGTATTGAGCTTGTCGAAAAGGTAACACCCCTTCATTTGCGTCCATCCGCGCGAGATGAAATAGCCTTCTACAAATTCATAGAAGACTACGACCCTGAAGGCACGTTGGCTAGACGCTGCGACAAAACAGGAACCGTCTACAATCCGACCGGCACTGCGGTCACAATCACTCACGACAAAAGCTGGAATCGTCCCGCTGGTGCGACTGCTGATTATATTTGCCTCGCACTCAATCGCAGATTCTTGCAAGGTCCGTGTCCCGATACTTCCTGCGATGTTGGCGATTCGTTTATCGACGAAGGCACTGTACCAGATGGAGCGGTGAACGAAGCCTACACCCATACGATAACATGGGATGCACTGACGGCTAATCCTGCAATGACGGGACTGCCTGATAACTTGGTGTTTAATCCGGTAACAGGTGAAATAAGCGGAACGCCACTCGAAGCAGGCGTTTTTACGGTCGTCATCACAGGCACAAGCGAAGTCAATGAATGCCCGATTACAGTTGCCTTTAATCTTACAATTAATCCTTGCGATGTCGGCACGGGTTCGATTGATCCTGACTCTCCACCAGATGCAACGGTGAGCGTGGCATACTCGCATACGGTAATTCTCACGGACGTAACGATAACAAATTGGAGTGGGCTACCACCTGGATTCAGCTTCAACTCAGGGACCGGCGTAATCAGCGGAACGTGTACTACTGAAGGCTCATGGGTTGTCAGAATCGACGGCACAACATCGCCAAACAACTGCGAGATATCCGTTGAGTTCACTCTCAAAGTCGTACCTTGCGATCCAGAAGATTCGAGACTCTACAGCAGCAACACGCAGTATTATTTGACTGTAGACGAGCCTGTATTCATTCAAATATTTGGCTACGAGACAACGGGAGATGTTGAGCTAGATTCTATCGAAGAATGCTGCCCTGATCCTGCACCATGCACGCCATCTGCCGAAACATTGCCGACTGGCCTGAGCTACGACGCTACGACCGGCGTACTATCAGGCACGCCAACAGACTCGGCAGAGTGCAAGCCTTATCCGTGCCACTATCTGCTGACGTTCAAGGGCACATCGGTAACGAATGAATGCGACGTCTGGTACACGATCGAGCTGTACTACCAGTGCGAATGTCCTGACCCTGATGACTATGTTACGCTCGAGGCATGGATGATTAACGACCCGTCGCCTGCTACGAGCAGTGCAAGCGTGGATGTCAACGTATTTTTCCAAGAGACGCTTTACTGTGAAGATTGCGTATTTACTTCGGTAACGGGATTGCCAACGTCGATTGAAGTGCGATCAGGACTTGGCGATACCGAGCTGGAAATAGACGGGACGTGCGGAGATGTTGGGACGTATGTAGCGACGTTCACTGGCGTTGTGACTACTGGACCGTATGAGGGCTGCGCGATCGAACACACTCGAACTTTTACGGTGAGTTGATGGTGGCTCATTATTCAAGCAAGCCCTGTGATACTGGCAACTGTTGCTGCCGTGGTGATTTATTTGTCGATGACTGCTTTTTGCGATGGACGACAAATGATACGACGTATGCGAGAGTAAAAAAGGATGGCGTTGTAGTTGCCAGCGGATTATCGGGAGTTATCCAGTATCCGGCAAATGGCGAGTACGTTTTAGAGGTCGTTTGCACACCAAATGGAAATTGGACTGAAGCGGATCGTGAAACATTCACCAGGCGTACAGATGTTGAATGCTGCGACGGTAACGATGGTCCGAGCTGCCTGGAATCACTCGATTCGATCACCGAATGGACTGTGACAGTAACGCAGGTTGCAGGCTGTTCGAGTAGTCTCAACGGAACGTACATTCTAGACAGCGATGACCTCGCAATCGACACGGCAACACAAAAGCTGTGGACGTACTACGAAGCTGTTGATCCTCCAGTGCTGTGCTTTACCTATGGCTCAACGGAATGGTATCGAGTGAGCAAACGCATTAGCGTGGTGCTTTACGATGTCGGTCAGAGTCGATGCCTACTGAGTGTATTCGCTGTTGCAGGCTACGCGGCACTTGTCGGGTACACGGGCGGCAACAACTTTATCTCGGTCGCCAATTCACAAGTCCCATATTGTGCATCTAGCGGATCGCATTCAAGTACTTGGACTGATGTAGATGCGACAATCAATACGGCACTGACAACGCCAATCACCATTGAATGGGAGGGAGTATGACGCCTTGCCCCACCTGCCAATGGCCGCACCATGCAACACGCTCGACGACTGTTGTCTGTGTCAAATGCGGTGCGACTGTGCATATCGAAGCCAGCGCAACAACAAAATTACAACCGAAAAAAAATACCAGCGACAACCGCAGGCTCATAAACTGGATTGCTTGGATGAGGCGACCAGGTGAAATTGGCGTAGGCGATACACTTGAGCGACTACTAGCCAATGTAGGTGGGCGAAAAATCAAGCAAGCATTAGAGCGACTCGGTAAAGATTGCGGTTGTCCAGGGCGTCAGGCATGGCTAAACAAGCGTTTTCCCTACGATTCTCGAAAATAATTTTCCCTATATTTCCTTGAGAAAACTGCATTTTCGGGACTATTTTGAGAAATCTTTTGTAATTTGGGTGTTACCCTATTGAATCAATGGGGAACCGACGATATACTTACTAGGGTAAGGTTGAATCAGAAACAATTGAAAAAAGGAAAGAAAAATGACGAACGAAACATTCACCGGAAAGAATTATAGTATTGAGTTGGTCAACAATCAGTTTGTACTCGTCCACCCAGTCAGTGAAGACGAAACATTCGACAGCTTTGAGGAGCTGGTTGAATCGCATCCAGTCTGCGAAGAAGCCAGGGCGTTCTTTGGTTGCTGAGGTCGAGTGGGTTGATTCAGGGTAATTAAAAAAATGGAACGAGAAATGTTGACAAAAGGACAAAAATACGATTTGGATAGCCTGACATTTGTGCGATGGAGCAATGGAGAATCAGTATACGGAGGAATCAGCTTTCACGAATTTTTTGATAATGATGGTGTGTATCTTGGGGCTGATGCTGACGGGGTAGAGCCAATCTTCGAGCAGCCAATCATGGGTCGGCTGAGATACAACATCTACAATGCTGGTGGTGAGATTCTTAATCTTGACGGTCCGTTGGGTCATCAAGCAGCAGTCGAGCTGGCAAGCGAGATAGAGCAAGAGCATAACATCGAAGTAATCGTGAAGTGCATAGAAGAGTGAGAAATTTTATTGATGCGTATGTAATGGTTCAGTAGCGCAGAGTGACCCAGGTTGCAACCTGGGGTAATGCGGCAGGCCGGTCACAAGCCCGGCTGACAGGTTGTACCCACTTGTGAAAGTGGGAGTAAAGCAGCAGGAAGGTTGCATTGTCCAGCGGCGAAGTCACTAACGCAAATGTAGGACCATAAACTACCAAAGGCGAACTGGCCACCGCTGGCACCTAGCAACTGGCAGGCAGGTTGCTAGAAGTGCATGCGCCGAGTCCTCTACTGGACTAGCAGGTAGAGGGCGGCCTACGACCACCGATCGTAGGATTTTTTTAGGGCACAGTGCGGCACCTGTACTGTGCTCAGGTAGTGGGTCAGCCACGGTTTGCGCAAAAGCGTAAACGCGGGCGCTCTAAGACGGTGCGTTGGGCTGGCGGGATCGCGATACGCTGGCTCGATGAAAGTGAGCGTCTGCGTTTTTTTGAGAAAACACAGTAGTAATGACCGATCCTAACCGCCACCTTCGCACGGGCCAGCTTGCACCCTGGCCCAAAGGCAAGCCACGCAATCCACCAACTGCTGAGTGGGTTGCGCTGCGCAAGCAGATACAGAAGGCCATGCGCGGATCGCATCGCCGTAACGGGGCTCCCAGCTACGGTACGTTGGCTCGTGCGCTAGGGGCGAACAGGTGCACTGTCAGACGCTGGTTTTTGCCAGCGGACCATCCGCGAGCCATCAATCCGAGTCCGGCATTTTTTGACGGCATGCGGGAATGGCTGTCACAAAATCCCACTTTGATAATAAACGGAACCAACTAGCAAAAGCAAAGCCGCACTTTTGAAAGGC
>ERZ761594.266-NODE-266-length-18862-cov-11.632849_pt1 | contig 18862 bp, 38 predicted proteins | sample MGYA00511036_ERZ761594 | MGnify/ENA primary metagenome ERZ761594 (study PRJEB28899, sample SAMN03785561) | bioreactor sludge metagenome | biome: EBPR Sludge; feature: EBPR Bioreactor; material: 0.22µm filtered reactor supernatant | place: Saint Lucia: Queensland... | reverse complement strand
GGATAAATAGATAGGAAAATTTGGTGTGGACGCTGTATAAATATAGTGTCCACCTATCGCCAAAGTGCGAACTCAGGACAAGGAATAAAACAATGGCAGTAATCGAAAAATGGCGTGGCATTTGTGCCAATCTTGCAAACAACAATAACAAGTTCTGGGAAATCGAACTTCACGACAATCACGATGTTATCACCCGTTGGGGGCGCATCGCAGAAGAGGGCAAAGCCCAATCCAAGATTTTTGCAGGCAGAGGTCGTTCTTTCTTTGAGCAGAAGATTCACGAGAAGAAGAACAAGTCCAATCCTGACGAGCGATATACCGAAGCACGAACTCTTGATTCGGTGGGTACTGGCGGTCAATCTCGCGTCGTTCAATCAGCAAATCTTGTCGAAATTGCCAAGCGCGAAATCAACTCAAACTCTGCTGATACTATTCAGTTGATTTCGCGACTTGCTAACGCAAACATTCACAACATCACTTCTCAAACGACTATGGTTTATAACAAGACTACTGGTCTGTTTGAAACTCCGCTCGGAATCGTTACGGCTGATGCTATCATTGAAGCCCGTGATTGGCTCCGACAAATCGGTGACTTTGTGGCTGTCAACGACTTTGGAAATCGTGACTTTCCGAACGCAATCAATCAGTATATGCGTTTGATTCCCTCTGACTTTGGTCGTCGGCGCATGGAACCACAAGACATTTTCCCTGACCTAACGGCTGTCCGCAACCAGAACGATATTCTGGACTCGCTAGACGGTAGTTTGCAGATGGTGCTGACGGCTCCTCCGACCACTGGTGATGCTCCTAAGCAACCCAAGTTGTTTGAGACTACTTTGCACCTTTGCAACGACGGTAAGGTATATGACAAGATTAAGAAGATGTATGATGCAACTCGTCAAAGTATGCACGCTTCTTCAAAGTTGAATATCCACAAGATTTATGAAGTGGAGATTGCAACGATGGATACGGCTTTCCGTCAGTATGGCTTAAAGGTTGGAAACGTCAAGTCGCTTTGGCACGGTACTCGTATCGGTAACTTGCTTTCGATTATGAAGGGTGGCTTTGTTATTCCGCCGTCGAACGCTGGTCACTGTACGGGTCGTATGTTCGGTAACGGTGTGTACTTCTCCGACCAGTCTACGAAGTCCCTGAACTATGCTATGGGCTATGCTCCGGGGCAACGTGGTGGCGCGTCTTATGATTGTTTTATGTTCGTCAACGACGTTGCTATGGGCAAGGAATACATTCCTTCCGGTCCGAACTCAAGCCTCGACCCCCGCAAGATGGGATACGATTCCACCTTTGCTATGGCGAACCGCTCGGGCGTTATGAACAATGAGATGATTGTTTACGCAACAACTCAAATCAATCCGCGCTATCTTGTGGAGTTCAAGTAAATGGTACAAGTTACTTGCGAGAAGAACAAAGTTTCGGTATTCTTCAACGGCAACCTTATTGACTCATGGAATGTTGCAAGGCATTATGGCGATGCTATGAAGTATATTCAAAAGCACCCAAATGGACGGCATGGTAAACGATTCTACAGTTGGATGAGAATGTTTGGTGAAGAAGTACCGCCAAACTTTCGCCTCTAATCTTGAGGCGAATAGCAGCCCTATTCGCCTCATTTCCCTCAAATAATTTTCTGAGAGGATAAAGAATCATGGACATTTCCGAAACCAAGAAGAAACTCAACGCGGCTTTCCGAGCACTTCGCAAGGTTGGGTATACAGCTAAGCAGAACTTCTGGTGTTGCCAGAACTGTGCGTGGCACGCTCTCACCGACGAAGAAGCTGAGAAGGCAGTGTTTTACCATCAACAGGACAACGACACTTTCAAGGAAACTGGCGAGTGTTATTTGGCTTGGAGTGGCAATGGTGCTGAAATCGTTGGCATCCTCGAAGAAGCTGGTTTGACCGTGACGTGGAACGGCTCAGACTCGCAGAGGATTATGGTCAAGTAATCCTCATTTTGAATCCACAAGGAATATAAAATCATGCAAACGCAAATCGAAAACCTAGTATCGCAGCTTACGGGAAATGCAACTATGTTCACGGCGTTCGACATCACTATGATGTTGCGTCGGGCAAATCCCACGACCAATATTCGGCATGGAGAAGTTCGTGACGCAATTCACAATCTCTATTCCAACAACCAAATGAACGGCTTTGTCCGTAACCTTGTGCGAATGGACAATGGTCAGGAAGCCTTTGTTTATCATGCTTATGGCACTGATGCGGAGGATTACGACCCGCTTTTTTTCGCCAATACAACCCCGCAGTTTCTGTCAGTCCCCAACGGCTTGACGACGCCTACCCCAGCGGTGGCAAGTCCAGTTCCGACGACGAGCCAGAACTTGACGACCTCACCAACTGGTAGCAACAAGCCCAAACGCGCTCGCTACGACCTGAATCAAGTCCCGCAGGATAAGTTTGGACGAATTCGAGTCCCCGCTTCTGCTCTGCGTTCGGCTGGTTTCAATCCCAACGATACCGTTCGAGTCGTCGTTGACCCCAATCTGATTGTTGTCACCAGTGTCAACGACCAGTACGGTATGCAACGCTCGGGTAAGAAGTACGTTGTTGACCAGTACAACAACATTCGCATCCATTTGCGCGGCAAGTTCCGTGGCAACAAGTTTGCGGTGCAGACTGCTCCATCAAACAATCAGCTTTACATTCGTCCTGTGTAAAAACGGACAAGGGTGTAAGGGCGTCAGACATAGAATAGAACTCTATGTCTGACGCTTCAATTACCATCTCATACGAAATCACAACCATCACCAATAATGCCAACGGCATGAGCACGGTTGCCTGGGAAATGTCAGAGGGATTGACATTACTTACAGAAGTCCGCGCAGGTGATAACTTTAAAACCGCGTCCCTGGCTAACGGAGTTTTATCGACAGACTCTGATTATGACAAGCTAGTTAAACTACAAGCGAATTTCGAAGATGCTGCGCTGCCATACTTTCAGGCTTTTGCGAAGCGAGTTCGTTTAGCACAAGACCAGGCATTCACCGACCTACTCGAAACACAGACAGGCGACGTAGAAGGGCTCTCTGTGGCATCTACAGCAGCGCCTACAGAGGATTATCATGGTGCTCTCCCACCAGCACCTGAAACACCCGCTAAACCCCCTAAAACTGCACTATTAAAAGGCGTCGTTCAAGTCGCCAGGTAAAAATCCTCAAAATCATTTTTCCAGGTATACTATTTATGTCCACGGCGTAACGAACCAAGGATAGTCCAAATGGGTGAGGACTCTAATCTGACACTCGTAGATTTAAGGTGGTTACTACGTAGAAAACCCCGCTGGAGCACGACAGGGAAAGTGGACGTGCGGCGCTGGAACTCGCGGTAGAAGCAGTCAAAAAGAACGGCGAGTGATGTCTGCCCTAAACATCACAGGGTGAGTGCTACCATTGCGACGGTAAATGGATAAGGCTCATTAACAAGCCTGGAGTGTCGTTAACTCCGGGCTTTTTTCCTCACAAATTGTTCGGCGCGAATATAAAGATATGAATGAAGACCAGTTTTTCGAGCACTTCTCGCCCATCAAGAATCATTTCGTTGAAGATGCCCCGCACGGCGGATGTATGTTTGAAACATACGGGCAAGAATTGGACTTCGTGCTCGCACAACCCATCAACACTGTTTGGACGGTTGTTGAAGGCGATAACGATACCATGTGGTATTGCAAGGGCAACCACCTCGTCAATCGACTCGGTTACCTTATCACCTCGGTGCCTTGGACAGCAGATGATGAAGATGTTCAATGTGACATGGAAGGCGAGCAAGAGATGTCTGAAGAGGATTTCGAGTCCTTGGTTGATGAAAAACTTGTTCTTGTGCGTCAAGAATACGGTGAAAGCATCGGACCAGAGGAAGCCTACCGTATGTCCCTGATTCTGAACGCGCTCGGGTGGATGCTTGGCTTTCAGATTGAAGCACGTTTCTAAGCTGGAGGATATTCCAAAGGAGCCGCACTATGTCATCGTTGAGATGAACTCAGTGTTTATCCCTGGAGATGAGAGGTCTCGAACTCATCCTGGTCATGGATACCCAGAACGAACCGAATACTATACTTCTATGTGGGTGACCACCTCACGAGAAGACTGGGAGGAGGAAATCAAGGAACGCTGCGAGCGAGACCTGAAGGAAAAGGAAAAGTTTATCGCTTACCACGTTGACCACATTGCGAGTGTGCGGCGCAGCGTGGAGGTGATATGAGGGGAGATGGCGTGCCGCCTGCGGGCGGCACGCTCATCGTAGCTTTCTTGTTGATGTTGTTGTTCATGGTTGTTGTGACTATGATTGGCAACGGATGTGACAACTACCGAAAAAATATCTACAAGGAAGGATATGATAAGGGGCATTATGATGGGTATTGGAAAGCCAAAGCCGAGCATGGTGTCTTTTAGAAAATTCCTCAAATCCTGAAAGATGCTGATAAGTGTGTATGGGAAATGCACACTCGCAAGTCGCATTTAAAATGCACCCTGAGCTTTTGCGCTCAGTTATTCGTAAACAAGCAGGAAGTCTTGATAAGGCTCTCCTTGAAGCCGTTATGAACTCGATTGATGCTGGAGCATCCAGCGTCTCGATTCAACTGATGCCTCACTCGGTCGTCGTTGTTGACGACGGTAAGGGATTCCGTGACGCCAATGAGATTCACGAATTCTTTGCCACTTTTGGAACTCCGCACGAAGATGGTGATGCCGTCTATGGCAAGTTCCGTATGGGGCGTGGTCAAATGTTCGCTTTTGGAAAGAACACTTGGCGAACGGGTGGGTTCCAGATGGACGTTGACATCAACGTCGCGCTTGGTTTTGAACTACTCGAAAATCTTGCTGATGTTGGGGGTTGTCAAATCAAGATTGAACTATACGAACATCTTTCTCAACAGGAACTCTTTTCCGTCAAGAAAACCCTCGCCAAAATGGTGAAATACGCGCAGATTCCTGTCTTTCTCAATGATGAACGTATCAGTGTCGAAGTGTCAGAAAAGAACTTCCCGCAGACGATTCCTGATGCTTATATCAATACTGAGAAAACTCATACAGGCGGGATTGAAGTTTATAACCTCGGTGTCTACGTCTGCACGATTCCAGCATATCAGTACGGTATCTCTGGTACTGTGATTAGCCGAAAGCAGTTGGATGTAAACTTTGCGCGGAACCAAGTGCTTGGCAGTTGCCCTGTCTGGAAGCGTATCAAAGAAGTTGTGGACGCTTCCGGCGCGAAAAAAGTCGTTGAAAAACAAGAACTTACTCAGGCAGAACGAGAGAATATCATCACTCGTCTGATGGACGGTTCTTTGGGAACCTACGAAGTGAAGAAGTCGAAGTTTCTCACTGACGTGACTGGAAAGCATTGGTCACCGTCTGGCATCAAACGCAAGAACTTCCTGCATTATTCCGTGGCACCGAAAGGCGATGCTATCGGTGATAGGTTGATGCAACGTAATCAGGCATTCATTCTGAGCCAAGAGTGCGCCGACTTGTTTGCAGAGTTTGGCGTATCGGTAGACCAGATTCTGGTTCGATTCCAAAGTTATGACGTGATGCCCTCGTATAAGCCTATGGAATTCTTCTCAGAGGATATGACTAATGAACACTTTGCATTGCCGAAGAATGAATGGAAGAAGGCAGAGAAGGCTTGGATTCGTGTTGCCGAATATATGTTCTCTTATCTACGGATGGGCAACTATCGCATGAACCGCAAGTTTATCGTTGGACAATCTGACGTTGCAGATGGATGGACTGATGGTAATAGCTATATCGCTATCAATCGGGACTTCATGGCTGGACTTAAGATGTTTAAGGAAGGTATGGCGAATCCGCAATCGTTCATGTCTATGTTGATGTTGGTTGCACACGAAATGTGCCATGACACCGATAGCCGTGATAACATTCACTCGCCAGACTTCTATCGTGCGTTCCATGACTTGGTGAGCAAATCTGGCAATGTTGCCTTGGCTCAGTCAATGAAGCACATGACTCCGGCTCGATACAAGACATTGACGGGAGACTATGAAGCGGTGGAAGAAGTGGCAATCATCACCACCGAAGAAAATCTAGTCACCGTATAAAATTCCTCAATCTGGAAGCGAAAGCAATAGAGTAGTATGAAAATCGAGTTAAAGAACTTCAAACACTCTGCTTTCGCTTCCGAGGAAACCCTGTGCTACGAAGCCAAGGTTTACGTCGATGGCAAGTTGTTTGGAGAGGCAAAGAATCATGGTCGAGGTGGATGCACCAACATCTGGGTAGAGCCGTCGATGCGAGAAGTTCAGCCTTTGGTTGAAGCCTACTGCAAGAATCTCCCACCTCTTGAGGTCGATGGAATGACTCTTCCTATGGACTTGGAGTTTCACATCGACTTGCTTGCAGAACAAAAGGTGCGAGAAAAGCAGTTGAAGCGTTCGCTTTCCAATAAGATTGTGGTATAAGGAGATTACTATGAACAAAGCACTTGTTTGGTTGTTGATTCTCATTGGTAGCTGGCTGGGAGTATATCTCCTATTTAAGCTTGTGGCTTTCCTATGGAATCTCGTTCCCTTGGTTGCTGTGTTAGCTCTTGTGGCGATTGTCGGTTGGATTCTTTGGCAATCGTATAAGCCCAGGAAAACAGGCGCACAGTAAATTCCTCATTTGTAGCATTCCTGTGATATAAAAGGCATGGGAATGCTACAGACAATCATGAAGAACACGCCCGAGGGAAAGACTCCTTCGGATTATGCTGGCGAATTGTATAACCGTGCTGTCGCTCAAATGGATGAAGATGCTGGCAGTTCACACGACGGTTGTGAATGTTTTGTTCTCAAGCCCGAGCAGTTCGATGAGTATTGGGAGTCTCAAGATAATCTCAAGAACACTGATGAAGTGCGCGAGAAGTATCGCAATCTCACGAAAGAGGGTCGGGTCGTCATCCTTGAAATGGATTGGTAGGGTGGGGTAGAATAACCTTATGCACAACAAACGAGTTGGAATCTTGGGCGGGAGCTTCGACCCGCCCACTTTGGCACACGAAACAGTTGGGGAAATCTTCCTAGAAGGACTGAATCTTGATGAAGTCCGATATGTCCCTGCGCGACAGAATCCGCTCAAGACAATGAAGGCATGGGCATCGCCATCTGCACGATGGGATATGGTACAGATGATGATTGCTGGGCATAGTGGATATAGCGTCAGCAATTTCGAAATCTCACCTGAGTTGGTATATGATTATCACGACTCTTATGTCGAGGATAAGACAGAGGATACTCCCTCTTATACCTATCACACTCTTCAAGCTTTCAAAATGCTTGAACCACACACTGAATTTATTTTCTTGGGTGGTTCAGATATTTTGCGCAATTTCTACAAGTGGTACAAAGCCGAACAAATCATCAAGGAGTTTCACCTTGGCATCGCTATCCGCCCACCACACAGCATCGCATCGACCATTGCGCCGATTCGTGAAGAACACCGTCAATACGTGACTATCTTGGAACAGCATCATATGCCAGACATCAGTTCTACTGATGTGCGTTCATTTTTGGAATCTGGACAAATCGAACGCGCCAAAGTTTTGCTGAAACCATCGGTGTTTGAATACATCATGGACAATCGGCTCTATGAAATTCCTCAAGAGTTAATCGCTCAGGATAGATAATCATGGCAAAGGATATTGAAATCACCACCATCTACACGAACTCCGATAACACCGAAGGGAAGGGACACTCAGTTGAGGTTGCTCACTTTACTCACCACCGTGATGCTGTTCAAGTATGTAAAGATGAGCGTTTTTATCGGAAATATGGTGTCATGGGAACTCCGCTAGACCCAAGATATGCCGTTAAGAACAGAACGATTCACGTTTATGAATCCGCTCAAGAATATTGGGACCAACACGATGAATACAAAAGGCGACAACGTGCTTTGGACAAACTCACAGATGACGACAAGAGAGTCTTGGGATTGATTTAATCCCAAATTCCTCAAAACTCATAGAAGAAGGATAGATAATCATGCCGAAATCTCAAGACGAACACCGAAAAGCGCACGAAGAGTTGGTGAAAGCCCGACGAGCCATGTTTCAGCACAACCGAGTCGCCTATGTGACTCCCAACGGAATCCACACTGTCTATGACATCGAGGATGTCAACGGACTTGCCGACCAACTCCGAGCCGATGGATTTGAACCACGAGGTACGACTCAGCGAGACGAGTTTATGACCACCGATTGGTTCAAGCACGGCGAAAAAGACTGGTGGGAATCTTACGTTATCACCAAACGTTAAACAGGTTCTCAACCCGTTTTTGGGGAATAATATAGAAGTGAAATCCTCTTTTGTCTACTTGACAAAAGAGGACGAGATAGGATATAATACCTTCTCGTCACATGAAAGGAGGATATATGATGAAAGAAGTTCAGCCATATAATATCACTCGATTTGAAGTCGGTGATGTTGTTGTTGGCAAAAGAACAGGACACACCTACGATGTCGTAGACTATGTGATGACCAAGTGGCCAGGACATGGCATTTACACACTGGTTTGTCGGGAGACAAACGAACGTCGAAACATTGCCGATTTTGCGATACACCGCAAATATAAGGCGTCTGAATAAGGTGTGGCATGTTGAACCTACCTTAAAAGGGGTGCTGAAAAGCGCTCCTTTTTTCTTTTTGTAAAAAGTTTTTTTGAAAAGTTGGGTTTTTGGCGTAGAACAAGGTGTGTAAAGATAAAACACACTATAGGAGTTCAATATGCCAACAAAAAACACAACCACAGTCAAACAGGAAATCGTCGTAATCCTTGATAAATCTGGCTCGATGAGCGGAAGCCGAGACGATGTTATCGGAGGATTCAACACTTACATCGAGGATTTGCGCAAGGAAGAAGATATCGACGCAAAACTCACGATTTACATGTTTGATGACTACACTCACAAGATTTGCCAAGGCGAACCATTGTCTAAGGTAAATCTACTCAACACCAAAACCTACTGTCCTGGCGGTAGCACAGCGCTTAATGACTGCTTTATGGAAGCAATCGAGGATGTCGAATCACGATTGAAGAAATCGAAGGCGAAAAATAAGCCACAGGTATTGTTTATCATCTTTACAGATGGTGAAGAGAATGCCAGTTCAACTCATCGAGATAAGGCTAAGATTAAGCAGCGAAAGGATGATAAAGAAGGCGAAGGCTGGGCATTCATCTTTATGGGTGCTGATATGGACGCTTGGAGCGCCGGAAGCAGCTATGGTGTGTCGATGGGTAATACTATGGCTATTAGCAAGGACAACGTTGGTAGCTCAGTCAGTTACTTAAGAAATCGAACAGTTAAGGCTGCAAACAATGCTCGTGGATTAATGTGCGGACTCGTTAGCGAAGCGCAATATACTGCCAGTATGAACAACCTTATGGAACTCGACGCAGATGATTTGGCAAACGACGCAGAAGCCGTTGCACTTCGCACGGAAATTGACAATGCCGCAAAGAATATTTCGAGTAATCCAAAAGTTTCAAATATCAACCCTGTATCAAGCTCGATTCCAACACACACTGGATGGGTGAAGAATCAAGACCCTAAGTGGGGTGATATCTTGAATAAAACTCGCCGCAGCATCTCAAAAACTCCTCAATCCTCTTAAGGGATTAATACTAGTCTAGAGACACATTACATGTGAGTGTTTCCTCATAACGATTACCCGTGGCATATAATGTCATGGGTAATCGTATTTTCATTGATGAGTGTTCTAAAGACAATTTCCAAGGCTTTCATGCCTATGATGACTACGAAAGCTGCTGCGCTTTCAACTTTGAGAATGGTACGCCAGATGACGACCTCGACTTCCTAAAAGATATCCTTACTTGTGAATATGGGTATCCCGAAGCGCTCGGAGAATTATTCCAATTCGCTGATGAATGCGAAAAGGGTATTACCATCCGTGATACATTCTATGACCACGAAGAATGGTATCCTGTGTGGAAAGAACATAAACAGTAAAAATCACCAGGTAGGAATAGTTGGTTTTGGTGTATAAAAGAATTGCTATGACTACATTCCAAACTCCCACCCAGCCAACTATTCAACCTTCTATTATCGAGACTCCTCCAGTAGAAGTGCGCAAGGGTCCAACTCGTAGAGAACTTGAAGCGCTGCGACATATTGCTGCTGGGCATGACAGCAAAACCACTGCTCGATTAATGAAGATTTCGAAGCGTACAGTTGATTTTCATTTGGCAAACCTGTATTTAAAGTTGGGCGCTGCCAACAGAATCCAAGCTGTTAACAATGCCCGAGCCAAGGGTTATATCTAAATTCCTCATATCCTGTTTTAGAGAGATAGAGTAAGTATGGCTACTCAGGCACTTACCCTATCTCTCGTCGCTTGTGAGACTTCTTTAGACGAGATTAAATCGCTTATCAGCGGTTGCGAACTCGGTGACATCGGCGGTACGGTCAATACCAAGTACCGAGATTACGACGCAGAGGATATTCTGGAAGCTCTTCATGCAGAGGGGGTTTCTGTTCAGCGGGCGCGACATCTTTATGATGACGGGGCTTCCATGTTGGAAATCCTTATGTATGTCCCTGATTCTGAACGCGCTCGGGTGGATGCTTGGCTTTCAGATTGCGAAGCCCTTGCCGAAATGAACTGGGGCGTATCAATCGGTGATACAGTGGATATGCCGGAGCCAACTGATACTGATAGCTGGAACTTTGCATTTTCTGGCAATGTCATTGGATTCCGTTGCGGTTTTGCCCAAGTCGAAGACGGTGACGGCGATGTTTTTGACATTGAGCCTGACCGACTCACGACTGAATAAAATTCCTCAAAACACGGCGGATTGTGATATAAGGATATGGCACAATCCGCTGACACTTTTATCAACGACCTCTGCTCCGCTATGGCTGGAGTCTCTACCGAAGAGTACACCCAACGTCAACACTGGATGTTGGAGAATCTGGAGAAGTTTGCGGATATTATCCGCAACGGCAAAATCAACACCATCGAGGCTTTTGACAAGTTTCACTCTATCAAGTCCGCCCTTTGCAGTCTGTCTTGCTACACCTTCAACAACAAGCACCCGCAGAATGATGAAGTTTGGAAGCTCGAAGGCGAGTGCGCACGGTTGCTTTCCAAGTGGTTGCATAAACAACTTGCAAAGCCAACTGAGAATCGGATGATTCGCTACCTGCTCTGGAATCGGTATTACGTTGGTGATACGACTGTCCGCCAGCGAATCATGGACCATCTTGTGGAGAAGGGTTATATCCTCAAGCGAAAGGATGAATACATCGTGAAGGGTATTTATACCAAGGTGGGCGACAATGTGTTTACTGTCGGACGCAACGGACGAGAGTCACGACAATACGTCCATGTTTGCCTACCGCAATACTATACCCTCAATCCCAAAGATTATGACTACCTTGCTACTAAGGAAGTCCCTGAGTTTGAGGACGAGCATCGTTACTACTGTACTTACTTGCAGGACGGCAAGGGGTCTTCACGACACCCTAAGATTACGCGCAAAGATTGGCGCGAACTTGAAGCGTTCGCCTACGCGAACTAAAATTCCTCAAAGTCATACAGAGAATCATATCTCTGTATGGCTAAACTTATCTGGACTTCAACTTCACTCACTGTCATTCGAGAGGAAGGCGACCCCAAGTTTTATGGCGTGCGAAACGCTGCTGGTGAGAGTAACTTCTTGTACTGGCTCAAAAATCTTCTCAACTCCCAAGGCTTCAATCTTGTCAAAACCCGTATGTGGAAAGACGGACATCTTGTGGATGATATGCAACAGTATCTACGCACGGTATCCCCCGCCGCTGTTAAGAAAGGCGCTCCAAATATCTATCTACATAATGGATATTGGGCTATCCGGGGACTTGAAGAGGATTGGAATAAAGAGGGTAAAACCCGATTGTCTCTCACCTTGGATGCGTTCAACAACGTTGAGGATATCAGCGAATGGCGCAAGCAGTTTCCTCAATCCCAAAACAAGGAGAATAATTAATCATGGAACGATACAAAACTGCGTGGATGATTTTCATTTTCGTCAACATTCTCACTTATCCGCTGAGTCCACATGGTGGCGCAGGTTTGATGAGTGAAGCGGCTTATAAGCCTGTTATGGTGGTGAAACTCACTATCATCGCTCTTCTACTTCTCTGGGGCGCTGTGCTTGTCTCAAGCAAATTCCTCAAATCCCGCAGAATGCAAATAAGTTAATATGGACACGATTTCACCTTTCGTATTGACAATCCTCACCGAGCAGGCTGTCATTGATGATAGCACAGTGAGACTTACTAGCGGTGACCTTGGTGACGATTATAAATCCGTCGATGATGTGTTGAAGCGTTGTGGTGGGAAGTGGAATACTTCTAAGCAACTTCACCTCTTCGCCCGTGGCACCGACAATCTTCGTATTGCTTTGGATAGCGGTATTTTGCCGCCAAAGAATCCGCTCGCTTTCTTCCCGACCCCTCACGAACTGGCGTCGATGGTTTGTGATAGGTCTGGCGCTCATCGTGGTTGCAAGATTCTTGAGCCGTCTGCTGGTCATGGTGCCTTTGCGAAGTGTTTGCGCGATGAACATGATGTCCCTGTGGGGAATATGGACTTGATTGAGTTCGACCCTTATAACTGCGCGGAATTGCGTCACCAGGGTTTTCAGCCACACGAGATGGATTTTATGGATTGGAAGCCTGATTACACCTATGACTGTGTGATTATGAATCCACCCTTCTCGGTGAAGGGCGACCCGATTGCTCATGTCACGCACTTCCTTCATGCTTACGATATGTGGCACGGTGATAAGGGAAATATGGTGGCTATTCTGCCGCCTACTCATATCCCTAGCTGGTGCTTTTCCCACGAGCGTGGTAAGGGGTGTTCTGAAATCAGCAACAATCCAAAAATCCAGCGGTATCAACGTATCATCGAAGAGTTTGGGCATACGGAATCGAATCCGCCCAAGGCTTTCCGCGAGTCTGGGACGGATATTGATACCGTTACCGTTCTGCTACTGGGATAATCCAGTAGCAGAAAACACAATAAATAGACGATAATCTAGCTATGACGCTAGATTATGCTGTAACATTGAAACCCGGTGACATCGTTGCTTTCCCTGGTGAGCAAGATGAAAAGTGGGAAGTCGTTGATATCATTAACGAAGGCGACCCAGTTGAGGCAGTCACCCTGTCGCTGGTTTGGGATGACCAAAATGAAATCATAAGAATTTCCTCAACATCTTGGGCACGCATATAAATAAACATGGATACCCTTGACCGCATTGAAGACACTAAGGCAGATTTCGAGTTCACCGTTTCTTCTGGGCGCGAACCGAGACAATACACCGCAGGTGTCAAGATTTGGGAAATCGAGCCGAACACCTATCATCTCAACGGTTACTGGGATATGCCCGGAACTGTAGAGGGATTGGGCACTCCCGTTACCATGACTGCTGACGAAGATTCGCCCGGTAGTCTTCCTTCGAGTATAATGAAGGAAGCTCAGAACTTCTTGTTCCTCGGCTTGGAAATCATGGATGAACAGGGACTTCGAGTGACGAAGGCTGAGAGACAAGCAGTCTTCGATATGCACAAATAACACCATGCCAATTCTTGACCAACCATCTTTCATCGAAGACATCAACACCCAAGATAAAGACACTCTTGGGAACGACCCCTCATTCCCAGACGCAGTTATTATGCTTAGTCTAGGAGGTGGGAAATACGCTGCCGTCAACACCACCACACCAGGTCCAGACCCGATGACTGTCGGGCTGCTCGTTTGTTTTGCCAATGAAAAAGAAGCAGAACTGTGGGAATCTGCCTATATGAGTGGAGAAAAGGTGAGCAAGGAATTTCAAGAAGCGCGAGATATTGCTGTCTCAAAGTCTAACATTTATGGACTTGCGCTAACCCAAGCTGCTCGAACTGTCGCCATTCACTGGGTGAGATAATCCTCAAATCGAAATTCTTACGCATACATAGACATGGAAGCGAAACAATGTCAATGCGGCGCGGTTACCGTCGATGGTGATGGTTTTTCTAACTCGATGACCCTTGCCACATTCCGGCGCGAGTTCCCTGGTGTTCGTTTGCCGCGTAACAACAAGTATCACAACTGCAATCACTGTGTCAACCATTGGGGTATCGACCTGTGCGGTTGTGGCAGTGGTGAACCCGTGGGCGAATGTCAAGAGGGTTTTGATGAGTGTAAAAACTCCATTCCCGCCCAAGTCAAGGGAGAAATGAAGAGGAGCGCACTATGGCGATAAACATTCTCGAATCCATTGCAGATTTACAGACACAGATTGATTCTATCAAAGATTCAATCCGAACCAAACTCCGCGAATTACCCGACAATCCTCGTATTAAGCGGCTCGATGAGCGATGTTTTATTATCAATCGCTCTGACCTTGGTAACAACTGGACACCCCGACACCATGATTTTCGAGCGCAATATGAGCGAATCATTACGGAAATTGACAAACTTCCGATAGCAAACGTCCCCGGATTGTTCAAAAGAATCATTGAGGATGGAAAGATTCGAGAGAAGGGTGGGTATTACTTCACTTTCCATGATGATGTGCGCGGATTCCTCAAAAGCCTCGTGGGAGAGGTATAATTCCCAGAATGAACATTGAATACACTCAGCGCGGATTTGCCTTTGCCAAGTTTGAAGACCGTTATGGTTTAAAATGCTCGCTGCAAAAGTCTTCTCTTGCTACCGAAGATGCCATTTGGTTTGGTGTTGATGATGCAGAACCCGTTATTATGGCACGCGATGCCATTCGGATGGGTTTAAAGCCTGTTGAGGGTGGAGAGAAGGATAATGGCTGGGTGCCATTTAAAATCCCGAAGGAAGTCTTGCTCCACACCAGAATGCACCTCACCCAAGACCAAGTGAAAGCATTACTCCCAGCACTACAACATTTTGCTGAGACAGGAGAACTCCCAGAATGACTATAACAACTATTCGCTTTAACGAAGTCACTATGCGACGAAAAATTCACATTCATTGTCCTGAGTGTGGGAAGAAGCGCTACAAGACAATTTCGCGCAGTTACTTCCGCAACGGCTTTCACAATGAGTCGGAAACACGTGATAAGTATAACAAAGAGTTGGACAATGAAACTGCAAGACTACAGCTTAAAGGTATCATTTGTTCACCGTGCGAGAAAAAGGGCAAGCCCGTCGAGTTAACGATTCGAGACATTCATCCAGGAGATGAACTCGTCACCTATAATAAGGTGTATGCGGTAAAAGAAATTAACACTACGGGTAGGAATCCGAGGAAGCTGATATTACAGGTATCACTATCGGCAACCCTGCGGATTATCCATACAGAGAACTATGAAACGACCATTCGACTTCAGAGGTGGGCAAAAAAATCCTCAAACTTCGGGATACCAGCTTACATAACTATGGAAGTTCGACCCAATCGTACAAGCAACTATCGTTTCACTGTCCGAATGGACAACGAAGCCGATATGCAAGCTGTTGCCGCTCTAAAGGCTCAGATTGCCGACCAGAACAAGCGCGGGGAAGCTCGGGGCTACTATGGCGAACCTGCTCAACTTCGAGTGAAACTCCAGTTCCGCCGACCTGAACTCAATCACCCTTATGCGCCGAAGCACAAGTATGGTTGGGGCGGTAGTGTTCGCAAAGACCAGAAACCCAAGGAAGCTGATGTCTATGTATATGTTCGTGAGCGATACAATCGCCCCGAACCCCGTCCTGCGGTGTGCCCGCTGTGTGGCAAGTAATGGCACGATGCAGGCTCTCTAACGTTATTCGTGTTATCTGTCTCCGCTGTCGCGGAGGTAGTTGGCACGACAAGTCAATGGGCAACTATAAATGCACTGCATGTGGTTGTCAGTCATGGGAAGCTGAGCACCCTGACGAGGAAATCTAAAAACTATGAACAAGTTCAAGTCATTTATCGTTAGATTGTTGCAAATTCCGATTTGCACCTGTGGGAATCTTTTCAATTTGAATCGTGGTATCCGTACTGGAATCACGATGGAGGAAGCTCGAACGTATCTGATAAGACCGCCGCACTCGGTGCAGTCTGGACAAAGAGGCGACGGTAGTCGCTATGTCACATGGGGGTGGACTCGCCTAGATAAATCGGACGCCTATGTTACTTGTATTGATGGAGTAGTTACTTCTTATCACGGCATCACTCCAGACTTGGCGAGAGTGGCTATGCCAACGGAAGTTCCTCAATGATAGAGGATTGAGGAATAATATATCATGGCACGAATGGAGTTTTTTATCTACGGCTGGGGAAACATGATGAACCTTTCATCATGGGGACCTGGTAAGTGCGACATTTTCAAACGCGAAAAGGTTGACGTGATTTTCGATTGTGGTAAGGACGGCAACACCACCCATGAACTTGATGAGGTGTCTACTGCCTACCACGACCGATTGCGCCAATGGGATGAAGAGAAGTATACGCGAGCCTGTAAAAAGGTGGGCATCTCTCTCAATCTTGTTGACGCCAACGAAGAAGAACTGGATGGATTCTTGAGCGAATACTTTGGGTATCCATGCCGAATGTTCTTCACCGAGGTGCAAAGAGGAATGAACGGATTCGATTATGTCCGTATGGATTTTCAGTATTCCTCAAAAGATGCAAAGAGGGGATAAACAATCATGGCACGAACCAAAGATGAAATCCTGAAAGACATTCGGAACGTGGAGTGCGGGTTGTCGCCCGAGAATCTGACGTGCGACGGTGAACTCCCTCGCTCGCAGTGGCAGGCAAAGGCACGACGCCTTGAGGCAAGGAAGCGTGAGCTTATCAAGGAGCTTGGGCGCGAACCCACCTTTGAAGAGATTTGGGGGACGTGGTAAGAATGCAAACTTGCAGACGGTGTGGCAAAGAAACGAACGTCACCATCATGTCCTATTTCAATACGCAGGAAATCTGCATGGAGTGTTCAGACAAAGAGCGCGAAAGCCCACGGTTTAAAGAGGCACGTGAAGCCGATGAAGCCGCAATCCGCGCAGGAAACTACAACTTCAAAGGCATCGGGTTGTAGAAAATTCCTCATATACCGGACAACAATGGTATAATCTATATGAAGAACGAATGGATAGTTGTTGTCCGGTCTAAGGAATACGGAAATGTTGTGTTCCGACACCAATCACCCAAGGAGCAAATCGAAAGCGTAGGAAATCTACTGGCACAAGCTCAAAAACATCATGCGGTTGATACCGTTCAGCGAGTCGTAATCGCTATTCCTGACCCCTATCGGGGAAACCAAGAAATCGAGGAATTTATCTCGTCTTATCTCTCAATCTAATCACAATCATAAGGAGCATTAAATGCAAAATCAATATGTATATGAGGTTAAAAGCAACGAGGCTGGTTTTGTAAAATCAGGCGTGGCTCCCTCTGTTGAAGAAGCCAAGAGGCTCAACCAAGATTCTCTAGTTGAACTAGAGACAATCTTTGGGGCGATGCCCAAAGATACAACCTTTTATATCCACAAAAAGAGTTAAGGAGAACATCACATGGAACCATCAATGGGTATGGCAGTTGACCCAATCCACTTTAACGACGTGTCGAACGCACTGGAAGAGCGAGGCATTGACTATGGCATTTGGAACGCTGAAGACTTTTTCTTTGGCAATGCAAAGCAAGTCGAGTTCACAGTTCGCACAGAGGAAGAGTTGGAAATTCTAGTCAGTATCATTAAGCAGATAACTGGCTAGCTTTTCGGATATAATAGTGCATGACTAATGAAACCGAAAAGCTGTTAGAGTCAGCTTATGCCAATTTCGAGAAACTCGTGACTCGTGGTGAGCGCAAGTGGAAGATGAAAGACTTGATGTATGCCGTAACTGGCACAGGGTTTATGACAGAGTTCAAAACCGCAATCAAGGAAGGATATTTCACCCATGCTAATAAACCCCGAGTAAGACGCAAGCAAGACTGGCGTCTTACTGAGAAGGGTGCTGAGTTCGTGATGCAGATGCACGAATCAAAATCCTCAAAATAAAACCCGAGGGGATAAGGAAATATGAGCGGACGTATCGGACTTTCCTTATCCCTTTGTGTTGCAGACATGATGCGCCGACGCATCCAGGTTGAACACGTCGATAAAATCATCGCCGCAACCTCTTGCGACTATCCCGATAATTTTCCGCGACTTGTGGAACAATATCGCAAACTCTATTGGAGCGACAATCCCGACCTTGGCGAAGAAATCGCCCGCCAGCTTTTTGAAGAGGGTAAGGTTGAGCAACCTCGTCTCGCTATCAATACACTGGGATATGTACCGCATCCCGGTGTTGCGAACGGCATCTGGAAGATGAGACGTTTCGGCTTCAACTTTAGCGATGGGAGCGTCTTCTATGCCGAGGGTGCTGACTCTGACGATGCTTATTCATGTGTCGAGGGTGTACTCGATGACATGGATGAAGATGATGAGTGTGTGGATGAATTCGAGATTGAAGAAGGCACACCTGAATGGGACGAGTTTAAGCCCAGTTTTCAATAACACCATGAAACTTTTACCACGTCAAATTGACAAGGAACAAAACCTTACCTTCAACTATCTTCTTGAAGTTCATAAGGATGACTTTAAGATTGCGCGAGGGTTGGCTCCAGATGGATTGGAACAAGTTGATTTTTGTATCAAGTATGAAGGTGCAGAAATCCATCTAACTGAGGATGAGTTTTTCGAGATGCTCAAGGAAACTGTGTTGCGCTCAGTAAATTCCTCAAAACACTTGGATGCCCCATAGATAAACATGGCTTCAGAACAAGACAAGAAAGCTCATCGACTTCGCACCAAGGCATACGAAATCTACCAACGCTGTGGACAATGGGCGGT
>ERZ761594.263-NODE-263-length-19130-cov-7.252739_pt1 | contig 19130 bp, 31 predicted proteins | sample MGYA00511036_ERZ761594 | MGnify/ENA primary metagenome ERZ761594 (study PRJEB28899, sample SAMN03785561) | bioreactor sludge metagenome | biome: EBPR Sludge; feature: EBPR Bioreactor; material: 0.22µm filtered reactor supernatant | place: Saint Lucia: Queensland... | reverse complement strand
TGCCTTCCCCCTTCGGTTTCCCGCCGCCGGCAACGTCGGCCAGCTTGTCCTTGAGACCTTTCTTCTCGCCTGCGCCGTCCGGCTTGCCGGCCGAGGCGCCGAACATTTCCTCGACCGTTGCCTCGCCGGACTTGAGGGCGGCGTGCATCCCGGTCAGCGTCGTGATGTGGTCGAGGTCGATGTCTTCGAGCCCGCCGACTTCGAGCGAGGCGAAGATCATTTCCGGCTTCACGCCGAAGGCCGAGAAGGCTTTCAGCATCTTGTCGCGGCGCTCGGAGAGCGTCTTGATATCGCCCTTGATCGTCGCGAGTGCGGCCTCGTAGGACTTGCGCCAGACCGCTTTCGGGACCGCCGCCAGAATGGCGTTGCGCTTTGCAATCGAGCAAGCGGCGTTGCCGGTGACGATGATCATGTCGTCATTGTAGAGCTTGCCGAAGCGGTCAACGATGCGGCGCCGGACGCGCGCCGTGACGGCGGCATTCGTTTCGAGGTCGTGGAAGACGCCCTCGGCCTCGACATACTTCTCGGCGCGATCGACGTGCACGACGCGGGCGCCGACGCGGCAATTCCCCCACTGGCCGGCGATGATCTCGGCCAGGCGGATCGACGGGCCAGTGATCGGCTTGCCGCCGCGCGGGAGCGCATAGTTGCATTCCTCGGCAGCCTGCTCGTCGATTGTGACGAGCTCGAAAATCTTCTTCGAGGCGTTCGCGATCGAGCGCGGGAAGGCGTGGGCCGTAGCGATCTGCTGGTCGATCTCGGCCTTCGTGAGCCCGATCGCGAGGCTCATCTGCTCGGTCGTCAAGGCCGTGCTGGTCTCGATGATCTCGCCGTCTTCGGTAATGACTTCTGGCATGGTTCGGTTTCCTGTTTCGTTTTTGGTGGGTGGCCCCCGGTCGTTTGCCGCATTCTCGCGGCTACCGTCTCTGCCGGGGGCCTCCGGCGCGCGCCGGATTGCGGTTAGAAGCTCTCGGGTATGGCTGCCGACGTGTCGGAGGTCGTTCGCGCGGGACGGGCCGCGCGCTCGGGCGTGCCTTCCGGCTTCTCCTTCGCGTAGTGGACAGCCGCCTCCGGCAGCTTCCCGATCTTGTGAAGCTCGCGCATGATCAGGAGGGCGCCGTGCGCATCATCGACAGCGCCGTGCGCGTTGAATTCAGTCGGCTTAACCTCGAAGTGATCGAGGGCTTCGGTCAGGTTCGGGAACTTGAACCCCTTGCCGCCACGCTTCGGGATGCGGCAAATTCCGGTCAGCGGGCGCATGACGCAGATATTTGGCGTCTGCTCGAAGAGGTCGGGCATTCCTGCCCGACGGAACTCGCCACGCATGATCTTGCAATCATATTGCGAGTTGAATGCTACGACGATCCGGCCGCTGCGAATTTCGTCGGCGTAGACTTCGAGGACGCTGCGGACGCTGATGCCCTTCTCGTGCAGGAACTCGTCCGTCAGGCCGTTAACTTCCGAGGCGGGCTTCTTGCCCTGGGCGATGGCGCGCGCGTCGTATTCGGCCATCGTCCATCCTTCGGGCTGAACGTAGAAGTCGTGGCGAGACGTTTCGCTTAGGTCCGCGCCGACGCAGATCATGGCGAGGTGCGCAAGACGAGGCTGGCCCGGCGCGTCGGCGGGCTGTGAGAAGTCAAAGAGACCCGATGTCTCTGTGTCGATGACGATGTATTTCATGGGTATAACCCTTTCGTGTGGTGCAATAGTCGGAATAAATCCAACTCTCAGGGCAAAAAAAATCAGCGGCGGATGGTGGCCTTGATGTCCTCCTCGAAGTGGACGCCCGGCAGCGCGGCGGCGCCCTTGTGGATTTTGACGAAGGCCCGGATCGCCTTCTCGATCTCTTCCCGCTTGAAATACGGGCGGAGCTTGTCGAGCGGGATCGCCTCATAGTCGGTGATCTTGAAGGTCCACTCGGTCTTTGCGCCGACGCTGACGCCGGCATCCGTCTTGACCTTCGCGAGTTCGTGGTTCGACGCCGCTGCTTTCGCCTCGGCGGCTTCCGCCTGGGCGGCGAGCTCGTCGGCCTGATCCTGCTTTTTCGCGGCGGTATCGGCGCGCTTCGCCGCGTCTGCGGCGGCGCGGAGCTTCTCCTCTTTCGCGCGGAGCTCCGCCGCCTCGGCCTCGGCCTTGCGGCGAGCCTCGGCTGAGACCGCGCGCTGGTGGCCCGAGGCTAGCTCGGTGAAGGTGTCGGCGATCCGGTTCAGCCGGGTCGTGAGCGCGCCGAAGAAGCCATCGACCTCGCGGCAGGCGTCGAGGTGCGGCTTCTTCTCGACCGTCCGTGTCGTGTCGAGCTTTTTCGAGAGATCGGTGGCGTCGAGCACGAGCTCCGAAATCGTCGCGAGCTGCGCCTCCGTGCGGATGGTTGCCGGCTCGATCCTCTCCGCGCCGCCCTTGAGCTCGGCCGCGAGGTTATTCGCGCGCTCGGCGATCGGGTCGATCTTTGCGAGCAAGTCCTTGTGGGTATCGGCGAGGACCTCGCTGATCGGCGGCTTGTTGCCGCCCATCTTCGCCCTCGGATTGTCCGCTTCATCGGTCATGAAATCCCTTTCCAACTGAAATCCAACTATGCAGGCGCGCGAAAGCGCCAGCTTCCGGCCCGCCTATTCGGGCTGCGGAACTCGCAGGACGCGGAAGCTCGTCGCGCGGCCATCGGCGCCGAACTTCCTGACCGTCTTCCATGTGATCCGGGCGCCGCCCTTGAGGTATGCGATCGAGGCGCCCTTCATCAGCGCCTTGATCTCGGCTATTACGGCGGCGAGCTTCATGTCCCGCTCGTCGGCCTCGGTCTTGTAGGTATGCCGAAGGATCAGCAGCTCATCGATACGGTCGTTCTGCGAGAGGTCGATCTCCTCGCCGTGGTCGAGCGCATAGACGGCCTCGATCGTCTCCGCGTCGAGCGCGTAGTCGGCGACCGGCTCTTCTCCGCTCTCGACCATGCGCCAGAACTCGCCGCTCTCTTCTTTGATCCGATCGACGACGCCGGGGATCAGCGGGATATCGATGATCGGCAAGTCGATCCCGTAGCCGACGACGAGGGGCGCGACAGCGGCCCACGAAGCGCCGGCAAGGTATGCCTCGATGATCGCCTGCACGGCGATCCAGAGCGGCGGCTCAGGGAAGTCGCCGTCGGCGAGCCACTTCCGGCGATAAGCCGTCTTCTCCACGCTCTTGATCTGCACGACGCCCGGCCCGCGCTCGGGATCGATCGCGAACACGTCCGGGGTGGCGCCGAGCCGGCTCTCCGGCTCGCGCAGATAGACCATCCCCCGCCCGCTGTTGTGCTCGATCGTCCACGTCGGCCGGAGCTCGCGGAGCAACTGCACCGCGACCGGCTCAAGCAGCCGCCCGCGCTTGATCGCGGGGCTCTCCTCCGGGTCGTCGAAGACCTTCCCTGTCTTGAGAGCCCACAGCTTGTAGCGGGTCGTGAACTCGTGGGCGCCGATCAGCGCCCCGGCGACCGAGGCGGTAATATCCTTCGCCCGGAGCTTGTGCCAGGCCGCTTGATTGCGAGGGGAGTGCCGCTCTATCACGCCGGTATCCTCGCGGCGTGGGAGCGAATTTCCGGCGTGCGCGCTTCCATAAGCTCGACGACGATCGGACCGATGGCATCGCTCGCGATGAGCGTCGCATAAGCCGTGGTGACTGTGAGGGAAACAGCTAGCGCCATCGCCGCATAGATATTCCGCGAGACGCGGCGGGCGATCGAGCGCGCCTCGTCCATCAGGTGCGCTATGGCGCAGGAGGAGTAGCTCTCCCGGTAGAGCGCCGCAACGACAGCCCCGTCGTCGTCCAGATTGATGCAGCCCGAATTTAAGACCGTCGCCATTTCGACGACGATGGTCTTCCGAACGAAGGCCGCAAGTGCGGGACTGGCATTCTCAATCACCATCATATTCCCTCATTTGCGCCGAGGCATGTCCGCTATGGGCGCCGCCCTCGACCTTGCGGCAAACGGCTGCTTCTACATGTGGAAAGTGGGAAATGGGGGCGGCTAAATGCCGCCCTCACGGAAAGTTTAGGACGCCACCTTGTCGAGGATTTTCCGGGCCTGCGTCTCCATTTCGAGGCGCGTGTCCGTGTTCTTCTCGTTCTGCGAAACGCGGGTGATGCCCTGGGCGAAGTCCCAAGCGGTACGCGCCTTGCGGCCTTCGTGGTTCTCGACGCTCTCGATGATCTCGATCGCCTTCTTCCGGCTGAAATTGCGCGAAGCGAGGAAGTCGAGAGCCTCGTCCTGATCGGAGGCGATCTTCGCGGCCTTCGCCTTCTCGACGCCCTCGATCAGCTTCTTCGAGCTGCCCTCGGCGAAGGAGCGGAGAGCCGGCCGGGCCTGCTCGATGAAGCGGCTCGGCGCGAGCTTGCTGTGCCGCATCGTGATCTCCTCGAAGCCCTCGACGCCCCACATGATGCGATTGCAGCAGACGGCGCGGAGGTAGAAGGCGGCGAGGCGGAGGGAGCCGGAGCCGACCTCGGAGTTCGTGATGTAGAAGCCCCGGAACATGAGATCGGGGGAGCCGTCGGGAAGCTTGCCGACCTCGATCGGGTTACGGTCATCGACGAGGAAGATGAAAACGTCGCGGTCGCTGGCGTAGAGCGTCGTGGTGTCGATCGAGACCGGCGTATTCGGGTCGTAGGTCATCGAGGCCCAATCGAGCGTGCCGGGGACCTTCCACCGGGTATCGCCGACGCCATCGCCCGCGACCTGCTGCACCGCCTTGACGACCTCGCGGTCGAAGATGCGCCCGTAGTCGGGGCCGGTGGCGGCGAGGAGGCTATCCTCGGCGGAGTAGAGCTTGATCAGCTCGTTCTCGCGATTGTAGCGCAGCCGGTACGAAAGTGCGTCGGCGACGATCTGCGAGGGGAGCTCGCGGTAGTGGCTCGCCGGCGCCTTGGCGAGGCCGCAGAGCTGGCCGAACGACCAGTGCGACGGGGCGAGCTCGTAGCCGCCCGGAAGGCCGAGCCAGAGGTCGTGCGTCTCCTCGATCGTCTTCGGAGCCTCGGGGGCGAAGAACTCGATCGTCTTCGTGTCGAGGCGGATTTCCTTCGAGCGCTCGGCGCGGGCGGAGACGCTATCGTGCAGGGCGGTCAGGGAGAGAAATTTCTGATCGGCCGGGCGGCTGATCCACTGGCGGGAGAGGTCCCTGCGAGACTGGCCGGAGCCGAAATTTCCAACTTTGTATGCGGCGGAAGAAACAACCATTTTGATCTCCAATGAATGAGGGCGAATGCAAATCGTGACGGCAACCCGACGCGATGGGTAGGATTTAATCCAACCACTCGCACACCGTCAACGGCCCGGTGGGAAATAAATTTCCAATCACCGGCCGCGTCAGGCTGCTTGCAGGAATGTGATTTCCTCGCGTACGCGCGCGAGTAAGTAACCTAATTTAAGGGGATAGCTCTCCCTTCAAGGGAGAGCGTATATCCCCGTTAGAATGAGGGTATTAAAAAACCCCGCGCGAGACATCGGCTGGGGTCAGGTCGGGAGACCGAAGACGCGGATCGATCGCAGGACAAGGCCCACGATCTCGACATCCGGCAGCTTAAAATCGGCGAACTCCCCCTCGATCGACGGGCGAGCGCTAAGGCGCACGCCCTCGCGGGTTTCCTCGTAGACCCGAGCGGTGAGCTCGAAGAGCCGGCCGTTGCTCTGCCGGACGAGAACGATGTCCCCGTCGCGCAGCCGCCGCCCGACCGCCTCAAGCCCGCCCATCGTTGCGATGCACAAGATCGACGCATCGAGGATACCCAGGCCGACGGCATGGTCTCCGCGAACGCGGTAGGCTTCCTGCTCTGCCGAGGGAAAGCGAGGGTCTGGTTCTATCGGAAGAGAGCCGCCAACCGATGACGCCGGAGCGTCTACGCTTCTCCACGCCCCGGCCTCGACGATGCCCGCCATCCGCATGCCGGGCCGGCCACCGCCGCGACGCGGCGTGTCCTGCGCTCCCGTCAGATAGTCGGGGTCGCAGTCAAGGATCGAGGCGAGGGCCGGGAGCTTCTTCTCCCTGATCGTCTGCTTCTTTCCGATGAGGAGGTCGTTCACATAGGATCGTTCCAGACCGGCCATCCGCGCGGCCTCGAAGGGGTTCAAACCCTTCGCGTCTAGCCGCTCGCGGACCCGGCTCCGCAATCGATCGCCCATTGGCATACTCCAAACAAGGAATGAGGGAAGAGGGCTAGGGTTATATCCAACCGTATCGGCGAGGGGAATAACATAATTTAGGCAGCGGCGGGGGCTTGAAGTTGGATTTAATCCAATTTAGTTATTGCTTCGTTATGACGTACCTCGCAAAATTCAGATCGAACCTCGACATCCTGAGCTCCACGCTCGCCGATGCTGCTGGCGCCGCCCGCAGCACGATCGGAAAGCATGTGGCTCGCGATCCGAAGTTCTTCGATAGCTGCCAGCAGAAGGACATTCGAGCGGGGACGTATGATTTCGTCGTCGGTCGCTTTTCCGCGCTCTGGCCCAAAGAATTGCCGTGGCCGGAGGGCGTCGATCGTCCGGCCCCGTCGCAGATTGAACCCGAAACCCTTGATTGGTTCCGCCCTCGTTTCGAGGCGAAGACGCAGCCGGCCGATGCGCCGGCTGCAAAGCCTTCCCGTCGTGGCGCGACCAAAGCCAGCACGGAGGCAGTGAGTGGCTAAGAAACTGAAAACGCCGACCGCCGAAGCGCGCGGGATTTCCGCCGAGGAGCTCCGTCGCGTCGTTAAGGAACACAAGCGCCAGGCCGACAATGCGTCGGAATATGCCGGCAACGCCGGGCAGGTCATCAAGACCGCCGTCGATAAGCACAACCTCAATATCAAGGCCCTGCGCGCAGCGATCACGGCCTCGAAGATGGAGGAGACGAAGCGGCAGGACTATCTCCGCAGCTTCATCGACTACGCTTACAAGCTCGGCTTCTTCGACAGCATCGACGCCTTCGACGACGTGCTGACCGACTTCGAGACGATCATCGCCGAGGTCCGCGCGCGGGCCGAGAAGCCCTCCTCGGGCGCGGCCGACAGCATCGTCGGACAGGTTCTTCAGTAACCCTTTGCTCTCGGGGGCGGCGCTTCGGCGCCGTCCCCGGTCTTGCGTAATTCCGGGGGATCGACAGTCGAGCGTAGACGAGCGGCCTCCTGCTATTCATTCCTTTGAGGCCCTCCCATGCTGAAACTAGTCGTCACGACCACTATCCCCTCACGCCACAACGAACAGAATATCTGGTTCGTCTTCGAGACCGATCACGACAGTATCGACGAGTTCTATAACGACCTTGCCGACGACGGCTGCGTGCTTGGCGCCCGCGTCTACACCGAGACCGGAACCGACGGCCGGAAATACGTCCAGAGCCGGACGGATCACGTCATCGGCGTGCGCGGCATCGTCACCGTCGCCCCCTGCCAGTTCGATTATTTCGAGAAGGTAGGGGAAGCAGCATGAGCTCGGGCTCCATCGTCTTCGTCGATCTCGCAACGAAGGCCGGCATCTGCGACGGCGAGCCCGGCAAAACTCCCCGCTTCTATTCCCACCGGTGGGCCGAGGAAGGCGCCCCTTCCGGCGCCGTTTTCGGCGGCTGCTGGAAGTGGACGGCCGAGCGCTGCCGAGCCTTCCGCCCGCGCTCGATCGTCTTCGAGGCGGCGCTCGATCCTCGCTGGCTCGGCCCAAAGACCACGCGCGACACGGCAATGCGCCTGATCGGCCTGCCGGCGGTCATGGAGAGTGCCGCCTATCTCTGCGGCGTCTTCGACGTGCGCGAGGCCCGCGCGGACGACGTTCGCTATTTCCTGCTCGGGAAGAAGGTGAAGAAGGCCGAGGCGAAGAACCTCGTCATCAAAGAGCTTCGAGCTCGCGGCTATGACGTGAACGACCCTGACGAGGCCGACGCCCTGGCGGGGTGGCTTTACGCTTGCAGCCTCATCGCGCCTAACGTCAAGCCGGCCGAACCGCCGCCGCGCCCGGTGATCACGCGCAAGCCCGGCGAAGCCTACGATCCTTATCGGGGCTTCTGATGGCAGACGCCACCCGCAAAAGAGCCTCGCTGATGAAGATGGCAAGGGTCGCGGGAGAGGAAGCGGAGCGCATCCGTGTCACGCAAGCGGCCCTCGTAAAGGGCGGGATGCTCAAGGCGCCGCATCCCGACCAGATCGGCAAAGCCGAAGCCTTCGAGGACATCGAGCGGCTGCTCTACGCGATCAATCAGGTGCCGGATCGGGTGCGCGAGGTCCTCGCGCCCGTCTTCCGGGCCATGGCGACAAAAGAACAATTCGAGCGGGACCGGGAAGCGGCGCCGCCTGAGACATCAGAAAACCCGGACGACACGGCGCACGGCGCCGACTGAGGCTATCTATGGGAGATGCGGGGGCTGACCAATTCGCGAGTATGGCGAAGGCGGTCGCGATCGAGTTGCTCGGGGAGCCGAACAAGGCGCTCTCCACCAAGGACGAATTGCGATGGGGCAGCAAGGGATCGCTGTCCGTCGATCTCAAAAAGGGCACATGGTTTGAGCATGGCGCCGACGTGGGCGGCGGCGTGCTGGCGCTCATCGAGCGGGAAACCGGCCGTAAGGGCGGGGAGGCGATCGACTGGCTCCGCGAGCACGGCTTCCCGGTTGAGGATCGAGGCGGCGGCAAAGGCCGCTCGTCCTCGTCCTCGCGGCGCGACAGCAACAGGGACTATCGGCCGGACGCCGACGACGACAATCGCCGGGGCGGCGACGATGAGCCCGAGTTCAAGCCGGTCAAGACGTGGGACTATGTGGACGAGCTCGGCGACCTCCTGTTTCAGGTCGTCCGCATGGAGAACGGGACCGTCGGTGACGACGGCAAGCCGGCGAAGACCTACCGGCAGCGCAAGCCCGACCCATCGAAGCCCGGCGGGTGGGACTGGTCAACGAAGGGCGTGCGGCAGGTCCCTTATCGCCTCCCCGACCTGATCGAGGCGCTCGGGAACGGGAACATCATCTTCGTCGTCGAGGGCGAGAAGGCAGCCGATCGGCTCCTCGATCTCGGCATCCCGGCGACGACGAATGCGCGCGGCGCCGGCAAGTGGGTGCCCGAGCTGAACGACTTCTTCAAGGGCGCCCGCGTCGTCGTCCTGGCCGACGACGACCCACAGGCGAAGAACAAGAAAACGGGCGAGCTCCGCTATCACGAGGACGGGCGCCCGATCTTCGTCGGGCTCGATCATGCGAACGATGTCGCGAGAGGCTTGCACCCGATCGCCCGCGACGTTCGCGTCGTGCAGCTCACCGACCGGCAGAAGAAGGAAGATGTCGTCGATTGGCTCGATCAGGGCGGGCAGATCGAGGACCTCTATGAAATCGCCCGCAAGGCGCCGAAGTGGGAGCCGGAGCCCTACCGCTCGAAGTTCCACGCCGTCACATGGGCCGATCTCGACGCGCCGGGGCCGGAACACGAATGGCTCGTGAAGGGCGTCATCACCCGCGCCGAAACGTCGATGGTCGCCGGCCCGAGCAAGAGCGGGAAGTCCTTCCTCGTCGTCGATCTCGGGATGGCCGTCGCGCGCGGCGTCGATTGGATGGGGCGCCGCACGCTCAAGGGCGGCGTGATCTATCAGGCGGGTGAGGGCGCTCGCGGGATCAAGAAACGCCTGCGCGCCTACCGCAACCGGCACGGCCTCACGACGCAGGACGACGTGCCCTTCGTCCTCCTTCCCTCGCGCCTCGATCTCTACAATTCGGCCGACCACACCGACGACTTCATCGAAGAGGTCAACCACTGGAAGACGACGTTCTCGGTCCCTCTTGAGCTGATCGTGATCGACACATGGTCAACGGCGACGCCAGGCGCGAACGAGAACGACGGCAAGGATGTCTCCACGGTCCTTGAGCGCTGCAACCGGATCAAGGATGCGACCGGCGCCGCTGTCGTCATCGTCCACCACATGAACGCCGACGGCGCGAAGGTCCGGGGGCACACCTCGATCCTCGCGAACCTTGAGAACGTGCTGATCGTCCGCATCGCCGAGGGATTGAGCGACGCCGACAGCCGGCCGATCCGCACTGCGACGGTGGACAAGAACAAGGACGGCGAGGGCGGTCAGGAATTCCGCTTCGTCCTCGCGCAGCAGATCATCGGCAAGGATGACGAGGGCGACCCGATCACCTCTTGCGTCGTCCTCAAGCCGAATGGCGACGCGAGCGATCAGGCGCCGCCGGAGCGCGCCTCGATCACCGACGCCGAGGCGATGCTCCTCCGGGCGATCGAGAAGGCGGTCAGCGAGAACGGCACCAAGCCACCGGTCGGGACCGGCCTGCCGCAGAGCTTGCGGGTCGTCGAGTGGAAGCAGGCGATGCGGGCTTACGACAGCATCGCCTTCGACGGCGATGAGGTCGAGAACGAGACGCAGGAGGAGCGCGACAAGCGCCTGACAGCGCGCCGGCAGGCTCTCAAGCGCAGCGGCGAGCGCCTCATGCGCAAGGGCGTTATCGCCCGCGAAAATCCTTGGGTCTGGCTCACCGGCAAACCGATCAAGGGATACCGCCGGCCGCAAGAGCAGACGCAGGAGATCGAGCCCGAGGAGCAGGGCCGGGCGCCTAGCTTCGCCGAGGAAAGTACTGGCGGGGACTTCCCCGAAATGTGGGGGGAGGAATAGCCGATGGTGCACGACATTCCAGATGACGTGTGGACGCCGAAGGAGGTCGAGAAGTGCCTCGTCGAGGCGGTCATGTGGGCGCAGCGATCGACGCCCGCCGTCGGCCCGGCCGGCTATCGGTCAGGGATGCCCGACCCCGCGCTCTCGTCCGACGAGCGCGCCTTCCTCGAATGGCCGGACGTGACCGAGCTCGAAGCGCAGCCGATGTGGCGCTCCTACTCGCCGAAGAAGGTCTCGCAGATGGAGCGGGTCTTGTCCTGGCCGATGAAATACCTCGGCAAGATTGAGGAGGAGAGCCCGATCGCCTACAGCACCTTCAAGGCGTGGCTTCATACGAAGATCAACAAGAAAGCCAAGTTCGATCAGACCTGCCGCCAGCTCGGATGGAGCCGGGCGACCGCTTACCGGAACCGCGATTACATCCTCTCGCGGATCGCGCAGGGCCTCACGAAGGACGGTATCAGGAGGGGCGAACATTGACCTCGACCTCGATCTTCATCCGCCGCGCTGGTCGATCCACGATGCATGTCCGCGTCTTCCATGCCCGGCCGCGCGCGAAGGCGGCGGCTCGGGCCATGCGCCGCCGGGGCATCCCGCTCTCTCACGTCTGCTGGTGCCTCGGGATCAAGCGGGAGCGCATCGAGCTCCTGACCGGCGCTCACGCTCTTTTCAAATTCTGAGCAACAAAAAGCCCGCCTATCTGGCGGGCTTCTTTTCGTCGGGGAGCTTGCGGAATTTCCCCTCGGCGATCGCCTTCGCGATATCCTCCGCCGAGGGCGGCTTCTCCTTCGGAGGATGCCGGAGCTCCGGCCGGGCCAGCGCCGCCGCCCGCTTCGCCTTCAACTGCCGAAAGTCAGTCTTTCCCTTCGCCATCGGTCTTGACCTCATCGGGATACAAGATCGAGCGCAAGGAATTGTAGGCGTTCACCTTGAACTCGGCGACGTGATCGTGATCGCCCGGCGGCTTCGGTGCGATGATCTCCAAGGCCAGGCGCTCGATCCGTTCGGCGCGGTTTTCCTCTTTCGCCGCTCCGGCTCCGCTCGCTTCTATGGTGGTGTTAATGCTGCCCTCCTGATCGCGGCCACGGCTTCGTCGCCCCACTGCTCGGCCATGGCGGCGGCAATGCCGGGGAAGAAGCGTGAACGCTCGTGCGCGGATTTGCCCTGGTGGAAGTAGTAGCGGTACGGCTTGCCGGCGCGGTCGCCGGTTTTACGGATGCACTGCGCCGGAGCCGGCAGGTCCACGATGTCAGTGGCGACGAGCGGCGCAAGGTTCTTCAGCCAGAGGCAAACCTTCTTCTGCACGGGCTCGCCGAACTGCCACGGCGCGACGGTCTGCGCGGGCGGCTGATAACTGCGGATGCGCTCCCGCGCGTGCCGGTGCATGATAGGGTTCTCAATGGCGATGCGCTCGATCGGCGCATTCCAGAACGTCGAGAACAGATCGGCGGCGGCGGCCAGCTCCTGCCACACCTGATCGAGCGTCTTGCCTTTCGGAGCATTGCTCAACCAGGTGATGCCGCTGTTGCAAAGGCGGGTGCAAGGCGGATGGGCGACGACGAGCAAATCCCAGCCGTCATAGAGGATGTCGCGGGCATCGCCGCGGATATGGCGGTTGCTGCCATCATCGGCCGGCAGAAGATCGCACGACCATGCGTCGTGGCCGCGCTCCAGGAAGGCGTTGCGGACTGTGCCGGAGTACTCACAGGCGACGAGAACCTTCATTCGGGGCCTCCGTTCGCTGTGCTGGCGGCTCGTCGCCGGAAGTAGAGCTCCTCGTGGCAATCGAAGCGTTCCCATCCCTCGCCGGGGCGCCCTCTGGTCAGATCGATTTCCCATCCATCCCCGTCCGGCCAAACGTCTTTGTGGCCGGTGCCGGATTTGCGACCCGTCTCGACAGTTTTGTATTCCCACCCGCATTCTTCGGTGGTTACTGCGGCCGGCTTGCCGAAGTCCTTCAAGGCGAAGTCGCGGTCGGCCTTCTTCTCGCAGTCGTAGGCGCGCAAGAGCCATTGCGGTTCCGGGTGCCATTCGGTCGATCCGAACCAGACCTCGAAAGGAATGATCCGGCGCTCGGCCGTCTCGCCACGATAGTTCGTGTAGGTCAGCACGACCGAGGGCGTGGGCTTATTGAGCTCCTCGATCTCGCGGGCGGCTATCGCTTCGAGGCAATCTCTCGCCTCGGCGAGCAGGGCCTCGGCCGCGCGAGCCCGCTCAAGGTATCGGTTATTCGCTTCGAGGAGCTCCTGCACGCGGCGGCTCTCGCGCCGGGCCTCGGCATCCTCATAGGGATCAAGACCGTGGGTCGGCGATCCGAAGTCGTGAAGGCAGCCGATGCAGCGCTGTCCGGGCTCGGTCGCCCCGCAGCCGCCGCAGGGCTTATAGACGGGGTTCTTCAATGCTTGGATGTTCTCATCCATCGTTCTTGTCCTCTTCGCGGGGTTTGAAGCGCTCCATGTATTCGTTGCGGAAGCGCACGAGGTCGTGGGGATTGGTGCGGTCAAGGCCGACCGCATCGCAGATCATGGCGATCGCCGAATTCGGCTCCGCCTTGTCGAGGGGCTGGCCCTGCCGGATCATGTCGAGGGCCATCGCCATCGCGGCGGCACCGGCCGCGCGCTCAAGCTCTTCGATGCGCGGGATCGCCTCGCGGATCGTAGCGTATGCCTCGGCAGCTACGGCCGGCGCCTTCTTCCGTTCACCGTGCCAGCGCAGGTCGAGGAGGAGTTTCGAGCCTTTCATCGCTGGACGCTCCTCATCATGCCGGCCGCTTCCTTCGCCCAGGCGCAGAACTCGCCCTTCCGCTCGGCCGTCGTGATCTTGCCCTCGAAGTCGCGAGCGCGCTTATCGATCGCGGCACCGACAGAGGCGATGTCCGTCCGCTTCTGGAAGGCGGCGAACCACACAGTCATCTTGATTGTGTCGCGCTCGAAGAGCTCGGGCGCCGGGCACGTCTTGTTCGCGAGGATCATCACCGCCGCCTTGTCGGCGAGCGTGAGATTGTCCTCGGCGAAGCTCGCCCCGGTCGAGGCGAGGATCGCGGCAAAGGCCGCGAGGAACTTGGTCTTCATCGTTTTCTGTCTCCTGTTGTCCGGGCGGTCAGGACTTGTCGGCCGGGAAAGCGGGGACGAGGATGGGCGGCGCGCAGCCGCCGGGATCGACGGCCACCATAAGCGGCGCGAGCGCCTTCACGAGCTCGTCGGCGAGCTCCCCGATACTTCTGACCTGCGGGTCTTCGCGCAGGACGCCCACGATCACATCGCGGAGGTCGGCGCTTCTATACTTGCTCATTACATTCCCTCTTCCGGGCGGGATTGCCCGCCTATCAACCGCTCTACGGTGAATAGGGAGGAAATCCAGAGGGAAAGCGGGGGCGCGATTAACGCGCCCCTACCAACTCGCCGTGCCACTGCAACATGCGGGCGACGCACGGATCGCCCGGAGCGAGACTTTCGAGGAGCTCGGCTTGCCGGCGGAGGATATCGATCTGCGCCGGGCGGTCCTTCTGCCGGCGAACGATCATCGCAAGGTGCGTCATGTGGTCGTCGTCTTTCGGCCCGCAAGAGCCGCCGGGCGGAATGATCGGCCGCTCGGGAGCGTTCGGATCGGAGAGGAAGGCGACGATCGTCGGATAGTCGGTCATTGGTCGCCACCAATCCGCCGCCCCGTCATGTCGGGGACGTTGAACATCGAGCTCTCTTGATCGACTAGGATGTGGTCGCGGCGACGGAATAGTCGTCTCAGCCACGCAAAGAGAAGAGGCACTTTCTTGGGTGCCGGGCCATATTTTGTTCCGAGGATCGCGAAAAGCTCCGGGTACTGGTCGCGCCTCAATTCACGCCCGTCGCAAGGAACGTACTGATCAGGCATATCGCCGGCCCGACAGGTAACGATGCTTCCGGTCTCTGCGTCGATACCGTGGACGATATAGTTCCGGTCGGTCACGCGGCACCGCCTTTCAATTGAGCGGCAACGGCAGCGAAGCCTTCGGACATCACCGCCGCGCAATCGACGGCAACGCTGCTATCCCGATTGCGAGCTTCGTTGATCGAGGCGTTCCAGAAGGCTCCGAGCGCTTCCGCGAGCGCGGCCGACGTGAGAGGCTTTTCGTGCTTAGACTTCTCGACTTCGACGCGGAGGTGGACGATTTCCTGCGCAAGCGCGAGATGAAGATTGTCCGGGTCCTTGTTCTTGAAGGCAGGCCACTCGTCGCCCCACCGGAGCGCGGTCATCGACCCGTCTTCCCGCATGATGAAGGTGTATTTTCCGTCGGCGACGGTGACGTTGATCCGGTCGCTCATAGGAACACCGCCAGCAAGCAGAGGCCGAAGGCGACGAAAATCACAAAAGCTCCGAGGATATCCTGAGCGATCTTGAACGGCGTGTGATGGACGGGCGGAGGCGTGACGACCTTCCGGCGCGCGCGGAGGATTTCATTGTCGATCATGGGGTCTTTCTCCTTTCAAGAACTCCGCAATCCGGCCCCGCGAGAGGGCCGGTAAGCGCAGGGCTTGATCAGGAGAGGATGCGGTAGCGAACGATATCGAAGGGGCTTTCCTTAGCTTCCCATTCCCACTGCCACTGTTCAGCGCGGCGGATGGCGATAAATCCGTCGCGAAGTTCAGTCTCGACTTCCTTGCCGGGCGGGACCGGGCTGCTCATCAGCGTGCGGTAACGTTCCTCGGGAGGCATCGCGAGGATTTCGTCCTTGCGATCGTCGGGGTCGATCGGGCCGACGGGCGGCACGGCGTTGAACATTTCGACGAGGGCGCTCTCCGAGATCGGCTTGCAGACCTCGACGCTGATCCCGTCGCCGCGAACGGAAGCGGCGAGCTCCTCGATCGACCTGCGGGCAGCCGGAACGTTCAGCGCGAGCTCGGCCGCGACAACGGCGTCGATCGCCGCCCTGATCTTCGGGTGCAGCTTCCGGCCGACGCCCTTCGTGATCGGCCGCTGATTGGCGCCCGTCGTCACATAGATGAGCTGGCTATCCCGGTAGGTCGTCGCGAAATAGACCTTCCCGGCCTTGCGCGGCGTCGAGGGGAGCTCGATCCGCCACTTCGTCGAGGAAGGCGTCTGCGAGACGCGGGTTGCGGTGGGGAGCTTCTTCATCGCGCGGCCTCCGCGTTCGCGCGGAGCTTCGCGAGTTGCTCGACCCCGGCGTCGGTCAGGCTGACAGGCGCATAGTCCCGGTCTCGTCCCGGCGGCGGGTTCCCGACCTGCACAAGGCCGTCATCGACGAGCTCGTCGAGGAGGCGGCACTTGCACTCGCCATAGCGGCTGAAGTCTTCCTTGCTGAGCCATTCGAGGAGGAATTTGCGGTCCACCGATCAGCCCTCGCTATTCTTCGCAAGGATCGCGAGGATCGCCTGCTTGTTGCGCGAGAGCGCGCCGTCGAGCTCGAAGTCGTAGACGCGCCAGTTGATGCGAGAGCCAGGCACCGCCCGGCGCATCTTGCAGAAAGCCTCGGCGACGGCCTCCTCCGAGAAGACCGCATCCGGGTAGTCATTCCCCATGACGACGAAGACCTTCCGCGAGGTCGGCTCGGTCTGCGCCGCGAGCTGCGGATCAGCGATATCCTCGGCCTGATTGCCGAAGATGTATTCTTCGGCCGTCATGCCTTCGCTGTAGAAAAAATCCTCGTGGCTGACATTGAGGTATTCGAGGAAGAGGCTGATCGCGTCCTTCCGATTGCTCGGGTGAGCTTTGAGTGCTGCCTGCTTCGCGTCGTATGGTCTGCTCATCGTCTTCTTCTCCTTCGATGAATTTCGATATCCGGCCAGCGAGGGCCGGATGCCGAAGGTCATCGCTCGATCACGTTCCCCTCGCTATCGAACCCCGGATAATATTTGTGACGCGATGCCCATGCCGTGGTGCCGTTGATGTGTTTTGACGCCTTCTGGCCACAGCCGTCGCACCAGTAGAAAGTGAAGTCCCGGCTGCCGCCGCAGTCAGCCATTGGGACCTCGCAAAGCTCGCAGATCGGAGGCTCGATACTGTCCTTCGGCAGGCCCAACTTGAGCTTGCTCTCGTACCGGACGTAAGGGCGGCGGGCGTTATTTACCCAATGCCGATCCATTTTCGCCATGAACGTCGGGGAAGCGTGCTCGGCGCACATTCCGCTGCTATCTCCGCCGTACCATACCTGCCCTTGGGGGACGGCTTCGGTAAGGAAAAAGATAATCGCACGTAGCGTCGGCCAGCTTCCGCGCTCGTAGCCGGGGCCATAGTAACGGCCCCGTAGGCTGACCTTTACGAATTGCTCGTCATCCTCAGCAACGATTGGCTCGCCATCTTGCGTCCACACAACTTTCGCGGCGAAGTCAGGTTCTAGACCGTGATACTCGGCGTCTTTGATAGGCGCCACGATACTAAGCGCACGACGGACCTCCTGGCCCTCGTAGCTAAGCTGACGAGGGTTGGTTACGAAGAAAGTATCGGTCGAAAAAGCCGTCCCGATTTCATAGGAAAGGCGCTTGACCTGATCCCCTGAAAGCCAGTTATTGCGGCCCTTGATGCGAATGAACATTCTGGCGTCTACACCCATCGCTTGATCTCCTTCTGATGCGATTGGATGGCGGGCGCGAAGCCCGCCGCCGAAGCGCATCCGGGCGATCACCACCAGTTCGGCTCGCCGGCATCGTTGAAGCGCGGGAGGAGCTCGCGGCCCCGGATATCGAAGCGGTCGTCGGCGCTGATCCCGTAGCGGCGGGCGATGCCCTCGTCGCTGTCGTCCTCGTCCAGGGCGGCGAGGCTATCGAGCAGGTCCTCGTTCATTTCCTCGGCGATCTGCGCGGGCGTGTAGCCGGCGGCGAGGAGCTCGGCGATCCGGGCGATGTCTTGCGGTGCGTAGGCGTTCATTGCGGGGTCTCCAATCAGGGAAGGAAGGGGATTACCAGACAAAGCGGCCGGTACTGGCGAAGCGGTATTCGCCGTCGATGACGTTGACGGCGAGGAAGTCTTCGATGTTGCCGGCCTCCAAAAGCCCGATGGTGTCGTTCTGCGACGCGGTCAGGGTCGTGAAGGAGGGTTCGACGCCGGCTTCGCGAGCGGCCTCGTAGGAATGGTGGCCGTCGAGGATCACCTGATAGGCGACCCCATCGATCTCAAAGGCCGGAGAGAGCGAAACCTCAAAATCCGCTGCTGCGAGTTTCTCGGCGACAATCGCTTCGTCGCGGAATTCCTGGGAGGTGATGATGTGGGCCATTTGCGTCGCTCCAAGTGCATGAATGAATGTGATTGTTATCCTATCAATTTCCACCTCATTCAAGAGCGAAAGAGGGAATAAATCCAACTCATTTCACGCAAATCAGGAAGATTTTTGCGCTTCGGATCGTTACCAAATCACTAACGCCGCCCTCCTCTCGCGCCTCTCCAAGCGTGACAGATCAGCGTGACAGGAACGCCCGAAAGCGTGACGCAGCGTGACATAGCGTGACAGTCACGGAAAAAAGCTCAACAAAATCAGCGTCAAGGAAAACCGACAAAATCCACCGTGACGTAGCGTGACAGCGAAAAAATTTTCGGCATGTCACGCTTTCGGGCATCGCTCTGATTTCCCTCGATATTCGAGCGTGACAGGGGACGATATCCACATGTCACGCTCAAAAAAGTTGGAAATACCCCATTGACGAGTGAGACAAAATGGCCGATCCCTTCGCGCAGATCAGCCTCGGACTGTCTTCACACAACAGATTGACGACCGAGGCGAAGGCGACGCGGCCCACAAGGGCCGCAAGGAGCCGGTAGCCTCGGGGCGATCTCTCTTACAGATAGACAGAGTTAAGGACGGCCCGCCGATGGTGAACATCATCATCACGCCGAGCGACGATATCCTTCGCCGCTACGGGAACGCCCTCGGTGCTCTCGGCGATCGGCAAGCCCACGCGGCTCTCGCTCGCGCCGTCAACCGGACGACCGACACGATCCACGGTCGCGTCATCCGCGCTATCGCAAAGCAGTCCTCGATCCCGACCGCGATCGTCCGCAAGTCTCTCCGCAAGCAGCTCGTTCGCCCAGGCAGCGGGGCAGCTCTCGAAGGCCGTATCGACGCGCGAGGCAATCCTCTCCCTCTTCGGGAATTCCGCCCGAAGCAATTCACATGGGGCGTACGCGCGAAAGTGTGGGGACGTATCCAGCGCTTCCCCGGCACGTTCATCTTCGCGGGCACATATCGATCCGGCAATCCTGTCGGGAACATGCACGTCTTCCACCGCCTCTCCGCCAAATCCCTCCCCATCGAAATACTCTTCGGGCCATCTGTCCCCGAGGAAATGGTGAAGGACCATAGCGCTCGCGTCTTCGAGGAGACGGCGGCAAGCATGCTGCCTGCTCGTGTGGCCCACGAGATCGAGCGCCTGCTCCCATCATGAGCGTGGGCTTGCGCTGATGCGCAGCCCACCAATCGCAGCGAGCAACCCCATTCCTCAAAGGGGCATCAGCCAGCAACATTGTTGCGCGCAAGGACCTGCTCCGACCGCGCAATATTCTTGCGCGCCTTTAGGTACCTTTCGCAGCCCCCTCC
>ERZ761594.262-NODE-262-length-19230-cov-9.495385_pt1 | contig 19230 bp, 14 predicted proteins | sample MGYA00511036_ERZ761594 | MGnify/ENA primary metagenome ERZ761594 (study PRJEB28899, sample SAMN03785561) | bioreactor sludge metagenome | biome: EBPR Sludge; feature: EBPR Bioreactor; material: 0.22µm filtered reactor supernatant | place: Saint Lucia: Queensland... | reverse complement strand
GTTTAGAATCGAGAGCCAAATCATTAACGATGGATTCAAAAACGCGTTTTCAAGAAGTGCATTACCAGGCGCCCAAAACAGATGATACAAATTCATAAGGTGTGCAATTGAAAGAACTAAATATGGTATCCACAACCACTTAAATTTCGATAACGCAATAGTTGCAAGGGGGAAGAATGGATATAAGTATCGCTCGTGAATGCGTGTCATCAACATAAAGGATGTGAGGGCAATAATCGCAAGCGGGAGAAACAGACGAGGACTTTTTTGACGGTAAAATGTCTTTATTAAAATAAGGAGATATATGAGAAGTGTCCACAGTATCCCCCAAACACGTGCCGGCAGGCCAATAAAAACATGTGAGTCTAGTGTTTTCCCGGGATCAACTAGCCACCACACGTTAAACGCATTTGCTGTTAGACTTCCTATTTCACCAGGGAGGAACCGTTCTGTATAGAGATTGAAAAACCAAACTAACACATCACCTTGCGGATGAAACAGAATAGTAACAAACAAAAAGGTCAGTAAACCCACCCCTGCAGCATGCATCCATTGTTTCAGTGGATACTTCTGAACATATATGTATACCGTGAGGAACGGAAGAAATATAAGCAGTGATCCTTTAAAGAGAATACTAAGCGTAATAAAAAAGCTAAAGGACAGGAGTCTTCGGTTAGCAAGTGATACCAATGCAAACAAACCAAGCATATTCACAATTCCATCTGTGCCACCCCATATTGCGCTGTTATACCAAGTCATCGGATTGAACATCCAGACTGCAGAAAGGAGCAGTCCTTTTTTTCCACCAACAAAGCGATAAACCACATATGCAATACCAAGATCCGCAATGATTCCTGGAATCTTTGCTATATACAGCTCTCCCCACTGTTCAAACCACCAAACGATTGGTGATGGGAAAACAGGTAAGGCTTGGTTAAGTGAATGAATAACTGAGTACGCTGTATTTTGAATTACTGAAGTTGCTCCAAATACCCAAATGTAAAGTGGTGGTTGGTTAGGTGCTGAAAATGGCCATTCTTCATGTTCGTAGAAATTCGCCGGTCCACGTGTTAACAGTTCTTGTCCCCACGAGATGTTGTTATTTAGATCTCCGTGTCGAGCAACTGGAATGAGGAAAACCCTAAGCAGCAACCCTGCAATTAAAACCAGTAAAAGTGTTTTTTTATGGCTGAACTTGAGCATGGGTGAAGAGATAAAACGCTGGCTCACCAGATGGATATGCAATAGACTTGATAAGCCTCAGATCTCCAGGAGTCCTGTGTGGTTCAGTAATTAAATTCACATTAACCTCCTTTGCGCTCGCTATATATAACGTCTTTGTATCTAAGATCTTCCCCCAGTCGTATAATCCCATTTTGTCAGCAGGTTTTCCGAAGTAATATTTATCGATATAACTCACCTTCCCAAAACCAGGAAGATCGGTTTCTGAGAAAGGATATCCTTTGTGCCATGTAGCAGGATCAAATTCAGACCACGCTGCGAAAAATATCCACGGCGGTTCATCTGCTGAAGTTATGACAACACGATCAAACTGATTTTCAATTTTTTTCATTTCAGAAATTGCAGGTCCCCAGCCGTAATGCCACCATCGCTCACTTTGATACGGATTGTGTATCCAAAATGTGTGTTGGTAAAACGCAAACGAGAACACGTATCCTATTGCCACGACACCAATGAGCACTGATCTTAAGAGGATGTTTTTTTGTTCAATTAAAGTAACGATCCCAACCGCAATTAAAAAAATTAATGGAGCCATTAGGAGAATTAATCGTGTCGCATGATCCCCTCCGTCTCTTGTTAATGAAGACGGAAAAACAGAAAGCAGGATCCATCCTGCAATTAACCATTTCCTTTTGGTTACTCCTGGGATAAGAAAAAAACTTAATCCAAAAACAAGAAATGCAAATTCTAAGCGGTAGAATTGACCCATTTTGTCAATGGAATGTCTCGGATTCGGATCGCCATTAAGAAAGAGAAAGCTTGTCGAAAATGGCATAAGAGCATTCCGCATCACAATGTCTCCCACGTATGTAAATTTGTTATGGAAGAGGCGATCAACAATCGTAGGTGATAACCCAGTTCCTGTTTCTCCACGAGAGAAGGCATCTTCTCCTCTCAATGTGCCAACTTCTGGTTCAATCGTTGGATCTGAAAAGACGCTGATATAGTTAAACCGCTGCGTTCCGCCTCCGAAAACAGTACTCCACGCGATGGGAGCACCTACTACAAAAAGTGCGATGCATCCGTACACAAGCGTCTTTCTCGGCAATCGTAAAAAGTCTTTCAAATAAATAGCGACGAGCAAAACCAAAAACATTGGGGTAAACAATTTAGCAGTGCTATAAATCCATGGCATAAGCGCAAATGAAATGCCAGAAACCCACAAGAGGTTCTCTTTTGTCCTAAAGGTACGAAGCAGCATGTAAATACCAACAAACAAACAAAAAAGCATTTCAGTTACCTCAAACGCTGCGCGGCTGTATTGAATGTGCCAAGGGGAAATTGCAAGCAAAAATGCTCCTAGTAACGATATGAGTGTTTGCCGCTTCTTTAATTTTTCTCCAACTGTTAATTCCTTGAGTAAAAAGTAAAATGCTGGAATAGCTAAAATTCCGAATAAGGCTGCAGGTAATCTCACCCCTAAAGGAGAAATACCAAACAGCATAACCGTTGGAGCTGCACTGTATAAATAAAGTGGGGTTCTCCACTCAGCAAGACTCTGAAAATGTGAAGGCCACTGATTCCCTGAGTAATCTTTTCCTGTCTTTAGTATCGAGTAGGCGTGGTATCCAACATCAAGCTCATCACCAAATAAAGATACTGGAACTTCAGATAATCGATAGAGACGAAGAAAGCTTCCGAGAAGCGTGATAATAACTAAGACAAGAATGGAACGCCTCATTGAAAAGACCTTTGAATTTTTTGCCCGCTCCATAGGATGAATGTGTATAGATAGTATCGCACACTTCCAAAGTATTTTTTGCTTGAGTCGATTAAGAGCCTGTTTACACCACCTTTGCCGCTTGCACCATGAATATGAACGATGGTAATTGAGGGAACATAATAGACATGTAAGCCTGCCTTGTTTACGCGTTTACAATATTCTAAATCTTCAAAGTACATAAAGAACGTTTCGTTTAATAAACCAACCTTTTTGCGTGTCTCAGGAGTAATAAGAATTGCGGCTGCAACTACCGACTCTACTACAACTTCAGTTTCAGTTTCGGGATAATACTTATCGAGAATACCCGCTTGTCCCAGCCAATATTGTTTAACCGCTCGTGTGATTGTTGGAAGACGGAAGCATGAGGCTTGGATCGTTTTATCTACATTTAGCAATCGAGGAGCAACAAGTCCTGCATCAGGGTGGGATTGAGCAAACGAAACCAACTGAGACAATGCAGTATTAAGTATCTTTGTGTCAGAATTCAACAATAAAATATACGAACCCCTAGACTTCTGAATTCCTTTGTTGTTTGCTTTTGCAAAACCGAGGTTTTTTTTGTTAATTAATACTTTGGTGTTTTTATATTTTTTACGCTGTATTGCATCTACCGTTCCATCAGTAGATCCGTTGTCTACGACAATCACTTCATATGAAAACGATGGTTTGTTTCTTTCAATTGAATCAAGGCACTGCACGGTCAGCCGCTTTGTGTTGTAACTCACAATAATAATGGAGAGCGTCATTTGTTAAACATTGCAAAAACAGCCTCGTCAGAAACTGTCGTTTCTTTCATTTCCTTCATCCTTTTTCGTTTTACAATTTCACGCTTCTTTAACGCTAAGAGTACAATTCGGATATATCCTGGATGACGAAGTAATCGTTTTAAAACACCTTGTATGTGTCGAGTCCACATTTTGGTACTGGTTATATTCTTCCACAAAAACAAGAGCTCATTTCGTTCTTTCATCTGATTCATATAAGTCTTTTGAAACGCATTTGTGTTAATAGTTCCTTCATGCTCATGAGATACGAGTGCTTTTGGCTCCCATACAATGTGTAATCCTCTCTTCCAAGCACGATATCCGAGATCTACATCTTCCCAATAAAATGGTTTCAAAAGCTCAGCGTCAAGTCCTCCAAGGTCCCACCAGAGTTTTCGACTAAACACTGCGCTTCCACCACTTGCCCATAAGGATGGCTTCGCTGTTTGTGATTCAGGGGATCCGCTATGAGCTAAGTACCCATTCTTGAACCTGCCTGTTGCAGGACCGTTTCCTTTTTCGTGCAATACTACTGCAAATTGTTTCGGGGACTCAAAGTATTTTGTAACAGTTTCTAGGAAACGTTCAGTTGGCACAACATCAGTATTCAGTAAACAAATAAGTGTTCCTTTGGCGTGTCGAGCTCCTGTATTTACTGCTTCAGCAAATCCACGGTTGGTCTTATGGTGAATAATTCGAACTGACTTTTTGAAATGCTTGCGCAAATATTCATATGAACCATCAGTAGAGGCATCATCTACGACAATGATCTCAAGGATATTATTGCGTTTATGTTTCTTGGCAGCTATTACTGAGGGGAGATTTTTTTCGAGCAACCGAACACCATTCCAATTGGGAATAATTATTGAGGTATTCATAGATATCGATATTGTACTGGAAATCGAAACAGGATCACTAAAGAGACATTCATATCAGCTTTAAAAAGTTCTTTTTAAATTGTTCATAGGAAAACTCTTTCGAGCGAACCACTGCATTCTTTGAAATCTCGCGAAGTCGCATTCGATCTAACGTCAGCTTTTTTGTAATATTTATCATGTCTTGGGGGCTACTCCACAAAAACCCATTAACCCCATCTTCAATTATTTCTGGATGACCACCGCCGTTAAATACCACTGGGACACACCCCGCAGCCATCGCTTCAACAACGGTCATTCCGAAATGTTCGAGTTTCTGAGGATCAGTTTTTGGGTCAACCCCATACCCTGCAGCAGACCAAAAAAAGGTGGCCTTAGAGTACATCCCTTGAATCGCGCTGAAACTTGGGTTTTCTAGTACCTCTATTGGTTCTTTTTTCGCATGCGCGCGGAGCACATCAACTTCTTCTGTGCGACCAACGTCACTTCCACCTGCTAATAACAAACGCCAATTCCCGTACTGGTATTTATTAAACTTTAAAAAGGCGGTCAAAAGAACATCCTGTCTTTTGGATTGCTCGAGCTGGCTGAATCGACCAACGTAAAGGATGGCATTTTCCTTCTCTGAAGTTTTAAATTTAGCTACGTCTACAGGGGGATACAAAATAACGCTTTGCTTTGGAAACTCTACATCAATATATCGCTTTGTAAACGCTGAATTGACGATAACAGTGGAGATTCGAAAGAATTTCATTCGTGAGACGAGCGACCTCCCGTCAACATCTTGAAACGGTCTTTGAAAATGGAGAATATTCTTCTTGCTTCGAAGGGTCGGAATGCTTCCATCTGAAAGCCACACACAAATATCGTATCCTTCTCCTCGATTAATGGAAGGAACGACATTTAAACCAGTCAAGGGAAATCCAAATCGTTTGGCTGCACGATCGATAAGTTTCGGATCATTTGCTTCGATGTCTACTTTCCATCCTGATTCAAGGAGTGCTCGTGCGATAGAGAGCATATAGCGTTCACCGCCTCCTAAGGTATCTAGATATGGTGTATAAAGTGCTGCTTTCATAATGGCTCTTATTTTACCTGTCCCGCCTTCATTTGCAGTTCCCAAAGTTTTGCATATGAACAAAAGCGACTAAATACTTGGTACATCGTCATAATGACCCCCTCTTTGCCATCTCGAAACCCTTGCTTTACGATCATTCGGTACCAAAATTCTCGTCCCATTCCTGTTATAAATCGAGGGATATTCATAGGAGGGTGGTTTGCATCAAACATTAGTTTCCCTTCAATTGCTGACCACTTATTTGTTTTCTCAACCATTTCTGCAAGTGTTTCATGCTTATCGTGAACTAAATAGTTTTTCAAATATCCCATACTCCCTTCGGTTACTGGTTCCTCGTGCAGGTCTCCTGACCACATTTTAAGTGCATCTCGTCTAAACACTCGCTTTACATAATCTGGCCACCACCCGCCGTGCCGAAACTCGCGTTTAAAGATAAAATTGGAACGAGGGATTACGTACCAATCGAACGTTGATTCATTCACAACAGAAAGGAGTTCTTTTCGCAAAGAACTTGGCACACGCTCATCTGCGTCAATGTAAAAAATCCATTCCCCCTTTGCTTCTTTCAAACCTTTATTTCTCCAATCTGCAAATGATGCCCCAGTGGTATAGGAAATAACTCGTGCTCCAAATTTTTGGGCAATCTGTGCGGTCGTATCGGTGGAGCCAGTGTCTATGACAACAATCTCATCGGCAAAATCTAAACTTTGAAGGCATTTCGAAATGAGAAGCGCCTCGTTTTTAACAATCAAAACTGCTGAGAGTTTAATGGTATTTTTCATATGGAAGGGGTTAATGCGGGTGCTTGTATAGATTTTACCTCAAATCTGACAAAAACACAGCGGAGATGTGAAAACAGAAGTATGGTTTAGGGACTAGTTCCAAGAACCCTTACCAAAACGATTAAAATAGTAATCCTGAATTCCTCGCTTTTGCCACGGCCTTCCAGTTACAAGCAGTCGAAGGCTTTCACGGATCAGCGCGAATTTTGCTCGAAGTGGCGCATACTTTATTCCAAACAACATCCTGTTCCGACTAATAAAGTAATCGTTCAGTTGACTTCCCACTGCGGAGCTTCTGGAAACTTTATGCCACAAAATCGCTTTTGGTACTACATGAATTGCATATCCACTTTTCTTAATCCGCATGGATAAGTCGGTATCTTCCAAATATAAAAAGTAGCCTTCATCGAACAGCCCAACTTTCGACAAGACGGCGGTACGAACGAAGAAGCAGGCACCTGTCGCAAAATCAGTCTCTTGCGCTATTTCAAACTGCCCAGTATCGACTTCATCAACACCATGGTTTGATCCGTAGACATTATCCCAATCGATATCTCCCCCCGCATACCAAATCACCTGTCCTAATTCACGATTTTTATATCTGCCCTTATGGAACTCAAAACCTTTTGCAAAATACATTTTTGGGGAAACCGCACCCACGTTATGGTTTTTATCTAAATAGGAACGGAGTGTTGTTACCATTTCACTATCGAGGACAGTATCGTTATTCAGGATCATGACATACTCAAACCCCAGACGGATAGCTTCCTTGATACCGACATTGTTTCCGCCAGCAAAGCCCAGATTCCTTTCATTCACGATAAGAGATACATTCCGTTTATTTTGAATAAACGCGTTTATTTTGGAGACAGATTCATTTGTTGATCCGTTATCAACGACGTAGGTGTGTACACTTTTGGAGCCCTTTAGTTGTTCAATGCTCTTTAAGCAGTCAATTGTATCCTTCCATCCATTCCAGTTCAAAATAATAATTGCAACGCGTGACATATTATATTTTGAGTTTGCGTTGGATACGCGCACGCAGTGAACCTGTTTCAATCACCTTTGCTTGTGCTTTCCAATAATTTATATCTTTCTGTGCTTTTGTAATTTCTGTAGTAACTTTATGAAGGTCAGGGGTGCTTTCAGAAAAACCTTCAAGTTGCCATAGTTTTATATATACAACCAACTCTGAGAATGACTGGAGAAGAGATGCAGCAAGACCATGCATGCCATCTTTATATCCTTCCCCTGCAAAGTAACGACTTAAAAATTCTGATGTCGGCCGATTAATGAAATCAGAGAAACTGACAGTTCTCCCTTTCTCATGAAGTTCTTTTGATTGAACAGTTGTATAACGATTTAGTCGATCAATGAATTGTTCAACGGTTTCATAATGGTGATGCACAATTGCATGATTCGCGTCTGCCTCAATATTCATACCTCGCCCATTTGTGACCGGGACCGAATGAATAGCATCTTCCCAAGTCACTGCTCCTTTTTTAAAAAAACGAACATTATAATCTGGCCACCATCGGGAATGTTTCATCCATTTGTTAAAAATAATATTTTTCCTAGCTATTCTTACAAAATCAGCGGTATCATCGTCTGCAACTTTCTTTAACGAAACGCCTAATTCTTTCGTAAGTTCCTCATCAGCGTCAAGCACAAATATCCAGCTGCCTTTTGCCTGCTTTATCGCATAATTTCGAGCAGGTTCAACGTAGGATGTTTGTTTGTGAGGAAAGACTCGTGCTTTGAATTTCTCAGCAATGGAAACAGTGTCGTCTGAACTCTCCATATCAACAACAACAACCTCGTCTGCAAACCCTTTCACAGAACCAATCGCACGAGCAATATTTTTACCTTCATTCCTAGTATTGATAACAACAGAGATCATAGTGGTATTTTACATCAGATCAGGAATTTCATTTAGTATTTCGTCTTATAAATTACGACTTCCTTGTTCTCAAAAATATTAGTGAGCTCAAGTTGTTTGTCTCCAAGTACTGCTTGTTGTGGCTGGATCCAATAAATGTACCTAATTTTATTAGTTTTTAGAAACTCTTTGGTATAGCTATGATCACCGCTTTTATAAAACGAATCAACTAAAGCTCGTCTATCCTTCCACGGATAACTCATGATTGTTAAATTCACTTCATCCTCTAAAAAGACCGGCTTGCCACTAAAAGCGGCAACGTAAGCCGTAGATTCATACAAGTACAAGGGACGTGGAGGATTGACGACCGCAGCATCTGCCTTTGCCTTATCAAAAGGATAGGTTAAAACGGTACCTTGATCTTGTTTCTTTAGAAAAGCAAGCGCTTCAAGCTCAGCATTCGAAAGCATCGCAGGAGGTCTATTCGGTACATATACCTGATGAAGAGTAGACAACGTAGTAGGCAGAGTCAAAAGCACAACTATAATAGATAACGTGATACGAACATTCGGGCGTCTTACAGTACTTATATAAGAAGCAAATCCCATTCCTGCATAGAGTGATGCAATGAATAACGAATAATATAAAAACTGAATTGTGTTCCACGCGGTACCCTGCTGTACGAACAAAAGTGGTGCAAGTATTCCTCCACCTAATACAGAAAGCATAAACAAATGAATGACATCAACGTTCCGCGATTTATAAAAATTTTTCAGCTCTACGAGTCCTATTATGCGCAAACCAAAATTGCCAGCGAGAAATATTACCAGAGCAACCAAATATCCAATTACAGCTTTTGCATATACTTGTCCTGATCTCCAATTCATAAGTGCTTCATACAATTTCGGCCAACTAAATCGATCTGAAAGTGCCAGCATTGTTTCAAGAAACCATCCGGGTTGAAAAACAATAAGCGAAGATGAGGAGTGGTTTAATGGAATGAAGAGCAACACCGAAACAATCATCGATCCAACAAAAATAACAGCGACATTACTCTTCTTGTGTCGCAGGAAATTCCAGATACCTATCACAAATAGTGAGCCTAATGCGAGGACTCCAGCGTATGCTTTAATCTCAATTAATACCCCAAAGCATGCTATCGCTAGTAATGTGTACATCAATTGCTTTTTAGTTTTTTGCATACGAAGCAGACAAAATATTCCAGAGAGAAGAAATATGAGCGAAAAGGCAAACGGTGGATTAATCAAAGTAGATACACCCTGCTGACTCCAAAACATCGACTCTCCACTAACCCCCTGTCCACGAGCGAGTGTCACAATCCAGCCAAAGCTACCGCCGAAATATACAAAGAATGTTGACCACCATGCTGCTTGTTTCGAATTTTTCCATTCATAGACAACGTGCCAAACAAGCATTCCGATCCCGAACGCTAAACAAATTGGTATAACCTGGAAGTATAATAATGAAACTGGAATGCGTGTGATGATATGAAGTACTGCTACAAATAAATCAAACCCAATATGATAGTTTTGCAATTGGACTCCTGCAAACGTGGGCATATCAAACGATCCTCTTGAGAGTGATTCAATTAAAGCGATATGCCAAATTCCATCGTGTCCATTTGGACCCCAATATCCGATACCTCCGGCAATAGGCATTCCACTTTTGACCATGGGGATAAGCCATGAAATCGCCCCCGAGAGAATCAGAATGTATTTGCCGATGTGTGAGCGTATATGTGTAATCATGCAGTATTAGCGAGAAAGCGCATTTCCAACAATTCTCTTGACGTCATTTAAAAGGGTAGGCCCAATTAAGAATAGACAAGTTAACCCATACACTGCACTTCCGGTCAAAATCATAACAACTAAACTTGCAACGTTGTGAGGAAGCAGTATTCGAAGGGTCATCAAGGTCCCTCCCATGATTAAACTCGCAACAAGTGTCTTGTAAACGCCCTCCATAAGAGAAAAGTTTATTGTTTTCTTCGCAATCCACACTGCAACAATAGAGAGTGCACCAACCAACGCATATCCTTGAGCTGCTCCTACAACACCGTAGTAATATGAGAGGGCGGGAACGAACAGTAGCGTTGCGACAGTCCACATAATGATTAACTTTGATACTGTTTTGATTTTCCCGACAGCTGACAGTGTATTTGTCAGGAGCGTTGTAAATGTTGCGAAAAACGAATTAATACTCATGAAGAATAATGGCAAGAGGGCAGGTCTCCAATGATCATACTTGGGAAATATATCAATAAGTACTGGTGCGAGTACCAGAAAACCCATTAGTAGTGGGAACACCAAAAATGTGAGAAATAACATCGATCTTGTTACTGCATGTCCTAATTCATTCTTCAGATCTTGCATACGCGAGAATGCAGGAAATGTGACTTTTGTTACGCTGTCCATGAATAGCCTTAGTGGCAATTGACTAAACTTTTGAGCAGTATTTAATATTCCGACTCCACCCACACCAAGAAGTGAACCTAAGATTAATGTGACTCCTTGATCCTTCAGCACTGAAAGGAAGGTATTAAACTGATACGGTACTCCAAATTTAAAAAGCCCACCCAATGCACTTTTTGAAAATGCAAAACCAGGCGTCCATGGTGAAATCCAATACATAACAAGTACGCCAATAATTCCGCGTGCGAGAACAGCGTAGGTAAAACTTGTGATTCCCATCCCTTTCCAGGCCAAGGTCACGAGGACAAGATTGTAGACAAGTGCTTCAACAAGATCTGGTACTGCCATTTTTCCAAATTCGAGTTTTCGTTCTAATAAAATTGTAGGAATACTTTTCAATGACGCGAAAAAGAGTGAGGCAGATATCGCATAAAGAAGTACTTGACCCTCAGATGTCAGTTTATACGTAGACACGATACTTGGAGATAACAAAAGAATAATAACGAGTAAAGAAATTACAAGGAACTGTTGTACCGTAAAGGTTGTTCTTAATTCAACTTCAGTAACCTTATCTTTTTTTTGGATAAGCGCGGCGGCTAAACCAATGTCTGAAAAGTAAGTCACAAATGAAACGGCAGCAGTTATAATCCAAAATGTACCAATCTGATCCTGGTTCAAAAATGCGAGAAGAAAGATAAATGCCGTCTGCGCGATCAAGTTCAGAATGAGGCCTCGCCCGGTTACAATGGCGATTCCTCGTACAGTGCGTGCTTTTACCTGCTCAAGACTAATATCTTGTTCTACCTCATGAGGCTCAACTGTTTCTTCAATTTCAATCCTTTTCACCCTTAAATTGTATCAGAAACTGGAGATTGTGACGTACTTTCAAGCTGTTTCGCGCTTTTTATATAAATAGACTGACAGTACAAGAAGTGTCACCCATGAAAACAGAGACAGAATATTCCCAAATGTCCTGACTGGTGTATCGTACAGTCGAGCAGTCACTTTATTATCACCCTTTGGTACAGTAATGTGAATTCTGCCCCATTCTTCGGTTTCAGGAATAAACTTCTCAACTTCATTCCCATTTACAAATACTTTCCATTCAGGAAAATCGAGAACCGAAATACGAATTATGGCAGGGGTTTCAGCAACAACTTTGAACTCTTCCCAGTTTGTTCCCGAACGACCTTCTTCTATGACACCCTTACCTTCCAGGATATCTGCCTGTGTTCTTCTTGGTGCCTTTGGGGCGGTCTTTGCTGTTGCAGGAAGGTAATCATAGATTCCCGCGGTTTGTTGTAATTCCCAGGCCGCGCCGGTAAATTTTTCCTCATCCGTAAGTGGCCCAAGCTTCCCGTTTTGCGGAAGGAAAAATGACCAGCTGTATGCGACGACCGCAATAATTGAGAATGTCACAATTAGATACCGGGGAACCGATTTCAGTAACGCGGCAATCCCTCCAGCGACAAAAGAAGTGCCGAGAATTACCATTGTTAAATACCTCCAAGGGAATTGAATAAACTGAAGAGCGGTAAACTGTTGCCAAATAGGAGTAGATCTCGGATGATCCATGAACGCTGCACCTGCCGCCGTTAATCCCATTCCAAGAATGGCCCAGAAAATGGCATCAAACTTTTTTGTTTTGATCGTTCGAACAGCCAAAATAAGAGCGACAAACAATGGGATACCCCAGTGGAACCATCCAATTTGAAATGACATTTCGTCATTCTCAAGCCAGACTGATGGACCATAACCCCAAAATCGTGAGATAAAAAGCTGCCTCAGGCTTGGGAAATGTGCGGTGAACTCATAATACCCTCGAACCAAAGTGTCTGTCTGCACAATATTTTTTTCAAAAAGCACGGGTAGTGAAAAGAATGCCGATAGTCCAATAGCTAAAGCACCTCCTGTTATGAGCGGTAAGACAGATTTCCAATTTCGTGAATAAAGGAGCCATATTGCACACCACACGGCAAAGAATGGAGTAAAGACAATTACCATCAAATTATGTGAAGTCATAAGTGCAAACCATGACAAACTAAGGCCAATGACTGCTGGGGCATAATCAACCCATTTTTTAGACTTTAGCGAAAGTACGTTGTATGCAAACAAGAGAATGAGTGGAAACCAAATAAGTCCCCAACTTTCATTCATAGCACCACGAACATACACATCAACGGCGTGATATGGCGCCCACACATAAAAGATCGAAGAAACAACTCCCCCAAGGCGACCAAAAAATCGTTTTGCAAGGTAATACATCGTGACTCCCGATGCTATAAACGCGACAATAAACAGCGCCTTCGCAGTATCAGCATAAGAGTAGCCGACGATTCGGAATAATTGTCCGGTCAAATACGGGAGCGGTGGGTAGAAGTTAAACAGTGGGTATCCGTATCCATACCCCATGTCAGGAATCCATCTACATGGAATCTGTCCATCAATAAAACATTTCTCCATGTTGAGCTGACGCATCATTTGAAGATCATCGTGCATATTGAAGTACCCACTTCCAAATAATGGTTTAGCGGCAAGCCAAGCGAAGAAAAACACTGCAACTAGTGCCAAAAAATCTGGGTGAGAAGTTATCCTGCGTAATAGCTGCCTTCCAGTCATTGTAGTTGATCATAGCATAAAAAAGGGTATATGAGCGTGCTCATATACCCAGGGTTCCTAAAAGCAGGAAACATATACCGCAAGTGGTGACAATGAACGTCCCTGGCTATGAATAGACCAGACGTTATTATATAAACGTGCTGTCATAAACTTGGTAACACCATTTCTTTTTGCCGAATCAAATACCTGATCCAGCTTATCGGTTGATGAAACATGCGCATCTTTCCAATGCGGGCCAAAGACAACAGACAGATATTTGCCCCTCATTGACACGTCCCACGTAAAAATCGCTGCAATAACAGCTTGAGTAGAACTGAGCCGAATTAACGCAACTGCGGTTGTCTCAGTGTGAAACGTCGTCTGCGTTATTGAAATGCGAGGCTTATATCCAATTCGCTCCTCGATATGTCGTGCTGCAAACAAAGTGCTTTTTTGAGGATTCTCGCTACTAAAAACAGCAACTCCGCTGGGCAGTACTGTGATAACGCGATGCATCACAATCTCCTTTAAATAGGCTTGTAATTGGAGGTTAGTATACGGGGCAAACGTACTTATTTCAATTCAAAAAAGTAATACGTCTCCTGCGGTCCTGACTGAACATACTCGTGTGTACCTGGTGTCCGTGCAGGTTTAACGTATGAATACAAGAGATTTAATCCCTCTTTTTTAAATTCTTCGTTTAATCGTGAAGAGTTCACGACAAAGTATGTTTTATTCCCAGATTGTTTGGAGGCAATCAAACTGTCAGGGATTTTTTTGAAATTTAATCCGGTACCAATAATAGTTACATTTGGTACTTTTTCCAAATATACCTGTAATCCATCAGGTAACGTACCAAAATAACCTTCAGTCCCAATCACAATTTTCTCGTCTGGATGCAAAAGTGCTTCTTTTCGCACAAGCGCTGCCGTTTCTGCAATTCCCCACCCAGCGCTCCACTCTTGAAAATAGCCAGAGCGTTCGCTTTGTGGAAGCGGTGCATCAACTGGTTTTTGCCAAAACATTGTAAGAATGGACATGGAGTGGAGTGCAAACAACAGAGCGAACGGAATTACATACTTTGCTTTTACAAACGTTACAAACCCACCTAATACAAAAAGTGGTGGCAAGGTATATAGGATGTACCTTGCAGTGAATGCTTTGGAATACATACTCCCCACCAAGAAAGGAAATGCAAAAAGGAGAACAAGCGTAACTGCTTGGAATGGCTTCTTTTTGACGAGGACAAAATATCCTCCAACCGCAGCAATGAGCAGCTCAAAGGGTGCAAGTGCCACAAGCCACTCAAGTGCTCGATCAATATTATAAATAAAAGGATCTCGTGGGTTTTGTAAAATGTGATCAAACGGAAACACATAATCTAAATTCCGAATCGCAATCATATGATAATTTGGTCCAAGCCTCATTATCTGAGATAAACCGTATCCAATTACGAACGTTGTAATCCAAATACCAGCGACTTTCGCGGCAGTCAGGATTCGAGGTTGTTCTTTACCGCGCAAAAAGAAAACACTTAGGGGTGTCATTAACGCAAAAAAGAGCCCAGGCGACTTCGTGAGGAGGGAACCTGCAAGCATAAAACCGCTAAGCATCGCGAAATCGAATCGCATTTTTTGAATGGCGAGAATTAAAAATACGAAAAACCATACCCCAAACATGGCGAGCATCGAATCAACCAAAGCCATTCTGTCAAAGAAGAATACAAACGGAGAGAGTGCATAAAGAAATCCAGAAAAGAGTGCAGATTTTTTTGACTTAGAAATAATAAAATTTAGAGCGATTATGCCGAGTAATGTTGAAACCCCCGATAAAACAGAAACCATTCGACCAGCTATAAGTGGGTCTTGGAACAATTTCAAAAATGGAATTACTGTCCACATAAACAGTGGTTGCTTCCCATCTGAGAGCGGCACAAAACGAAGCGTCGGTTCTGCTCGCATTACTTGAGCCCATCGAATATATATCGCTTCATCTGCAAAAATAGGAATTTCTGTTAAGTTTGCTAAACGAAAAATAAAGGCAAAAAGGACAAGTGCAATAACCCCTATTCCAAAAAGAACGAGCGGTTTTGAAAGTCGCAGCATATTATTTTTTATACGCCCCGCGAAGTGAATTTATCCGAACTTCAATGAGGCCTTTTAATCCCAAGAGAGAATCTTTAATTGGATTTACTCGTACACTTCCAACGTGCTCCCAATTTACTGGCACCTCCGCAACTGATAACCCTTGTTTTCGTGCAACATAGAGTAGTTCTAAATCAAATGCCGCGGTCACTCCAGTTGTAGTGCTATGAATTGTAAAAATTTTCATGTTTTTAAAAATCTTTTGTGCAGCCGAATGCGTAAATGCTTTAAATCCGCACTGCGTATCACGGTAAGGAAGAAACAATATGATTGTTCGCAATACTAAAAACCCATATGCCATTAGTTGGCGTAATGGCGGCTCCCCTTTTCGCCCGCTTCTTGAGCCGATGACAACATCAGCTCCCTTTTCAAAATGAGGAAAGAACTTGTTTATTTCAGGTAATGGAGTTGCCTGATCCATATCACTAAAAAGAATTATTTCACCCTTCGCCGCTAACACACCCGCAATGACAGTTCCCCCTTTACCTCGATGTCTCTCCTTTAGAAGACGAAATCCTGGATATTTTCGAATGTCTTTTTCAATATGTATTGCCGTTTCGTCTGGAGAGCCATCGTCTACAATTACTACTTCCCACGTATATGGTTGCTTTTTGAGAAAAGAATACACTTCATTTAATACTCCACGCTTAACATTTGCAATTTCGCGATACGCAGGAATTACTACTGAAAGATAGGGTTTATTTGTCATTAGTCACATTGTATCTGCAGAGGTTCAATTTCTCAAACAAACCATCTGCTAATTAGTAAAACCGAACATTGGTCTCGAGAGATTTTGATTTTCTCCAGAGCAACTCTGAGCAATACTCTCCTTTGTATATTTAGCGTAATTAGGATAGATAAGTCCCAGAGCACCAAAACTTTTATCGATTCGGTCTACGAGGGAATGTGGGAAAACGATGGTATAAACTGGTGCTTCAGACATTGGAAGATTGACATGGAGATTCTCATAATAAAACAGGTATCGATATCCAAGATCGTTTCCTGGAGAGGTAATATAGCTTACAGAGACACAAGGGTATCCTTTCTCTCGCGCATCTCGTGCAATTTCATGAACGATTGCTGCGCGGTGAATATATCCGCTGTTGTTAACTGGTTGTGTGAAAAAGCGATTTGCGTTTACGACTGAAAAAAGAGCGAGCAGCAGTACCCCGAACACCATGGTATATGGACGCCTCCAGAAAAGCTCGATGACCAATGCTGGAATGAGGATCCACAATACTGTTAACCCATTTAAATAATATTCTGACAAGTTCAGCGGGTTTCGACTAAAGAAAATCGTATATAACGCTGTCCAAAAAACCATCAAGATACCCCATCGAAAGGTAATTTTGCGTAATATTACGAGCAATACAAACAACGCACTCATGATGACAAGCGGCGTCTTGTCGGCAAGCGTTATGTAGTTGCCCCAGTAAATTCCCTGTATGTTTTTGGCAAGGAGCGTTAGTGTGCGGTCCAGTTTTTCTCCAAAGTTGATCGCTGCGTGGCCGCTTGCAGAAAACAAAATGGCACGGGTTTGTAGAAATCCATTTCGTAGTTCAAAAACAATAAATGGGAGCATCGTACATAGCCCAACTAATAACGAATCTCTTACCATTCTGATGGAGGGCCGTGTTCGCGCCAAAATGAAAGCGGTGAAACTAACGGGGACTAACAAAACCAATGCAAGATTAAAATTCCAAGAAATAGCATAGAGAAACGCAGTTAGGACGAGTGCGAAATATAAGCGTTTAGAGAGAAACAAATGAATAGAAAAGAGAAACCAAACAGACCAAAGCACAACAGGTGTCGTCGGAACTACTTCACGATCTGTCATTACCGTTAGAAATGAGAGTGCATACAGTAACGCACCGATGAGACCTACTCGTTCGGAGTAAATTCTTTTAAATACATACCAAATTGAACCAATAGTCGCAGCACCTGTTATTACGGAAAGGAGTATGCCCGAAGTCGGTGCCATTCCTTGCATGACGTATAGTGGTACAAGCAAGTAATACCACAAGGGTCCGATGAACACACCATGAACGGATGTTTCTTGCCCAATGAGACGAGGATGATATCGCTCAACAATATCTCTCACGAACCACCCAGAGAGATCATGATCATGGCCATACATAAAAAGCTCATGTGCTCTCGTACTTCTGAAAAACACACCTAGAATTAATATGACAAAGATCCATGGACTGATCGTTTTTAGTTGAGTTAGATATTTCATTATTTAAGAAGTCTTTCTCTCCGCTGAACAGTAATACCACCAAACTTTGCTTCATACACTATTCGGCCTATCCCCTCTTGGCGTTTCATCCATGCACTTAATCGCTCAGGGTGTGGTGGGTCAACTTCATAAATGGTATATAAAAGTGATCGTTGATCTTCAACAATACCTTCCATACCTAGCCCATTTGTGTACCACCTACCGAGATAGGTGTATGCATACGGGATAACTGGCGGAACATACGTGTCGATATTGAATTCGCTCCCTGCAGCATCGGTATATATCCAATCAAATACCTGCTTTTGATTTCCAAATGCAATGGTTGTAGGACCATCAACACCATCGTGAATAAACGACCATGTTGGTTCAATATTCTGCTTGAAAGAAGTAATCAAAAATACTCCCGCGATCACGATCCCTATTGCCCAAATGCGCAAAGTCTCACGGAGTAATACTGCAACGAATAATATAAACAGTAAGTAGTAACCTGTGAGATAGTAGTCATAGATATTTCCTTCATTTCCTTGGAAAAACAACAACCCAATCACCGGCGACAATAGAATAATAAAAAGAGGAATTAAATACTTATTTTTAAGGAGTGCTGGAAGTTTCAATATTCCCACTCCAATAACGAGTAAAAACAAAACGCTCTCGAGAGAACCTTTTCGTAAAAATATTTTGCTATAGAATACGTCCCAAACAAACTGAAGTCGTTGTTGGGCAACTTCCCAAAACGACGCTTTAAAGCTTTCGTCAGCACCAAAAAATTTTGCGAGATTGTTGGAAAGGATATTATCGTGCTTCAAGTCAAAGATAACCAGTGGTGCAGCCGTTATTGCAAATGCAAAAATTGAGAAAACAATTATGAGTACTGATGGGAACTTCGGTTTACGTCTAAAGATACCGCATTGCCACAGTGCAAACACAAGAAGTGCTGGAAAATAGAAAAATTCCCCTGAAGAGCCAAAATGAAAGAGTGAGCTACCGGCGATAAAGCTGAGCGCTATCCATGCCCACTGCTTACCTTTTTGAATAAGGAGCATTGAATACAAAAGCGCGAGTGATAAGAAAAGCATTGGCGTAGGGTTTGAAAGCCATCTACTCGCATACATGATGTAAAACGAAAACGAAGCGAGAGTCACAGCAATAATTCCTGTTTTGCGATCAACGAGTTCTTTTCCAAGAATGTATAAGAGGACCAGTGCAGCTACTGTGGTAAGCGCCAAAAATATCGCTGGATAAACCGGATTACCGTTTCCCAGCCAATAAAAAGGTGCGATTAAGTAATAGTAAAATGGTCCCCTAAAAATTCCTGCGATACCAGTGGTCGGTCCAATCAGGAAAAATTTACCCTTCTCAAGGAGATCAGCAATGACCAACGCATCTCTCCCTTGATCATAATAAAATCCTAATACCTGATCAGTACGAAATACTCGCAAAAAAGTAGCACTTACAAGAATAAATCCAAGAATGAAGT